>OBXM01000071.1_pt1 | contig 138945 bp, 116 predicted proteins | sample 1538141 | NCBI WGS metagenome assembly OBXM01 (sample SAMEA2580153, study PRJEB22360) | human gut metagenome | biome: human gut; feature: human-associated habitat; material: faeces | place: Denmark | collected 2008/2010 | reverse complement strand
CTTTATCAGGGCTGATTACACTTGGCGGATCGCTGGTTCTTTATTTTGTGGCTGCAAGCTCCAGGGTAACGGCCGCGGACTATATGGCGTTTTCATCGGCCTACGGGCTGGTGAGCGGTGCAATGGTATCCCTTTCGATGGCTGCAGGAAGCATTGCAAATCTGAAACCCCTTGCCGAGCTGGCGTCCCCTATTATGAAAGAGATACCGGAAACGGGAAGCGGCAAAAAAGCCCTGACGCGCATGAGCGGAAGCGTGGAGCTTTCCCAGGTTTCTTTTCGATATACAGAGGACAGCCCATGGATTCTCGACCACATCAGCTTAAAAATCCGTCCCGGCCAGTATATCGCCATTGTTGGGAAAACCGGCTGCGGCAAGAGCACTTTGATGCGGCTGCTGTTAGGTTTTGAAATGCCGGTTTCGGGTGCAGTCTATTACGACAACCGGGATTTACAGATGTTGGATTTGCGCTCTGTACGCCGGAACATCGGTGCGGTGCTCCAAAACAGCCGCTTATTCACAGGCGATATTTATTCAAACATTGTCATCTCCGCTCCGTGGCTGACCCTTTCAGATGCATGGGAAGCCGCAAAGATGGCGGGTGTGGACGAGGATATCCGCAAGATGCCAATGGGGATGCAGACCCTTATCACAGAGGGAGGGGGAGGCATTTCCGGCGGCCAGCGGCAGCGGATTATGATTGCCCGCGCCATTGCGCCGAAGCCCAGGCTGCTGATGTTTGACGAGGCCACGTCTGCGCTGGACAACATTACCCAGCGGGTGGTTTCCGATTCACTGAATGACCTGAACTGTACACGTATTGTGATTGCGCATCGCCTTTCCACCATCCGGCAGTGCGACCGTATCCTTGTTTTGGATGGGGGCAAAATCGTGGAGGATGGTAATTTTGACGAATTGCTGGCGGCGGGTGGTTTCTTTGCCGAGCTGGTGAAACGGCAGACTTTGGAACCTGCAACATAAAAAACGCAAAATTTTATGATACAAGTGGGAGAAAAAGCAAATGCCATCGTATAAAAAAATACCTAAAAAACAGTGGCAAGCCATCATATGTGAATGAAAGGAGACAAGCGTCATGGAAGAAAAAATGAAGAAACAGGACACACAGGAAGATGTGCAGGTGAAAACCGAGGAGGAACTCAGTCAGGTCGTTGGCGGCGGCGCCACTAGGCGCTCCCCTGGAAAACCAATTATGCCTGTAAAATCGGGAGAAAAGAAGTAATGAATCATCGGAAAGGTTTCGTGCTTCCCGTGTCGTTGGAAGGACGGCTTGGTACAAGCACAGCTCTGGGACCGGAAATGGAACTAATTTGAAATGACAGGAGGATTCTATATGTCGAAGGAAAATGTGCAAAAGTTTCTGGAAGAGGCGGTATCTACGCCGGAATTGGCAAAAAAGCTGGAGGGACTGGAACAGTCATGTATTGAGAAGCTTATTACGCTGGCACAAGAAGCCGGATTTGAGATAAGTGCAGAGGATTTTACCGAAGCAGCACAAGCTTTAAGTGATGAAGAGGTGGAAGCAGCGGCCGGCGGCGGCCGCGATGGGGGTATGGATCCCATTCAGCTGCTCTCTGGTACGGGGTATGAATTTGTAAAAGAACATTTTCCGCAATACCTGGACAGATGTTTTCCAAAATAAAAATGGAAGGAGGCAGAGATCGTATGTCACAAAAATCAGATTGCCCATTTGATTCAAGTCGTGCAGATTATGATTTTACTGAGGAGAACCAAGATTTCAAAGAGCAGCTCCGCAAAGAGTTCTTACGTGCAGCCAGTCAAGGTCAAATGACACCGCTTTCTGATGATGATTTTGTCGGTCTCTACGCCGCCGGTGATGGAGCGCCGCATAGCTCGGTGAAAAAGGGAGGAAATACTGTATGAACATTACGAAACTGCGGGAAGGCTCCGCATTTATCGTGGCTTTGGAGGGGCGGCTCGACACGAGCACCGCTCCGGAGCTGGAAACGCAACTGAATGCCGGTCTTGACGGCGTGGTTGATTTGGTGATTGACATGAAGGATTTGGTTTACCTGTCATCTGCCGGGCTCCGTGTGATTCTGGCGGCGCAGAAGCGGATGAACAAGCAGGGCAGCATGAAGGTATGCCATGTAAATGAGACGATTATGGAGGTCTTTGAGGTGACCGGCTTTAGTGACATCCTTACGATTGAAGAATGAGCGCGGTCCGCACCGGTGCAATGGCCGGAGAGGAACGGCTATTTGTGGACAAGGCGTTTCGGCGTTTTTTCATCCCGTCGCTTCTGTCTAATTTAAGCCTGGCTCTGGGCGGGATGGTGGACTGTCTCGTTGTTGGTTCTAAGCTTGGGCTGGAAGGACTGTCCGCCATCTCCCTTGGCATCCCGGTTTATTTGTTTTATAACCTGTTGAGCTATGGATTTTCAATCGGCGGTTCTATCCATTATGCATCCCTCATGGGCGCCGGAAAGCCGGAAGAGGCGAATCGGCTGTTTGGCAATGTGCTTCGGTTTTTGATTGCAGCCTACTTTGTAACTGTGGCATTGGGACTGATCTTTCTGCCGCAGCTTTTAGGTATTTTGGGAGCGAGTTCCGACTATCCAGGTGTGTACGCTATCACAGAGCGATATGTCCGTGCACAGCTCGTCTGTGTTCCAATCATGTTTTGCCAGGGCCCATTTTACTACTTTGTCCATGCGGACGGTGCTCCCAGGCGGGCGGCGGCTGCATTGACGGTTTCCAACTTCGTGGACATCGTACTCAATTATGTTTTTGTCATTCGTCTGAATATGGGGGCGGAAGGTTCCGTGTGGTCTACCGCAATCGGTGCGGCATTTTGCCTTGCAATCTGCGGAAAACATATCCTCGGAAAACATGGGATGCTGCGGTTTAACTGGCCGCCTTTTGATCTGCATGGGCTTTTCCGCTGTATGCAAACCGGATTTTCCTCAGCCGTACAGTATGTTTATCAGTTTATCACCGTGCTCTGCGCCAACACGCTGCTCTTTTCTATCGGCGGGCCAGTGGGTGTAGCTGTTTTTGACGTGGTATATAACCTCTCCCAGCTATTTGCCGCGGTGGCGGACGGCACTGGGATGACGATGCAGCCCATGATCAGCACTTACCGCGCGGAACGGGATGCCCCTGCCGTCAAACGCACACTTCAGTTATCAGCGCAGTACGGTTCCGCTCTGGCTCTGCTTGTAATCGCAGGACTGGGCTTAGGAGCTGCACCACTCTGCACCCTGTTTGGACTCTCAGACGCCTCAGGAAAGGCAGGTTCGCTGGCTCTGCGGATTTACTGTATTAGTATCCTGCCATCTCTGTGGAACCAGATTGCCATCTATTACCAACAGACAACACAGCGTGAGTGCAGTGCTTTGGTGATTCAGACCCTGCGTTTGTTTGTATGTTTTCTGGCGCCAATGTTCGCACTTGCACCATTCGGTTTGAATGCTTTTTGGTGGGTATTCCCGCTTTCCGAATTGATGACACTATGTTATGTGCTCTTCAGCTCGGAAAGGCATAAAGCGTTCGGGCGGTCAGCTGCGGATCCAAAAGCATCGCCTGTGATTCGCAGCTTCTCTGCTTATATACAGGATGCCGGATTGCTGGGCGGCACGGTGGAGCAGCTTCAGCGCACCTGTGAAGAGTGGGATTGCACCAGCCAGCAGAGCTATTATGCCACATTGGTTGTGGAGGAGGTCTGCGCGGCCATTTTGGAAGATGCAAAAAATAACCATCGGAGTGATGTGCTGATTAAGCTGACCGTATTGGCGGACCAAAACGGTTTTACGTTACACCTGAGGGACAATTCCTACGAATTTAATCCCTTTTCCGCCGAGGAGGGCGACGGCCCGAATGCGTTGGGAATGCTGATTGTCCGAAAAAAAGCAAAGGAATTTTTTTATCGTCGTTATCAGGGATTTAATACATTGGTCATCATCCTGTAGCTGCGGGATAAGGGAAGGAAACACGTTTTATGAGAGCAAAAAAGACAATCCGAATCTCTTTAGGTGTTAAAACGGCGATAGGTATTGTGTTCATTGCAGCGATATTGAGTGCAGTTGCCATTATTTTTGGCTACCAGACTTATAAAAAGGCGTTGGACAATCAGCTGATTCAAAACGCATTTAATCTGGCGCAGACTATGGCCGCCGAGGTAGACGCTGATTCTATCGACCGTTATTTGGAGAGCGGCATTGAGGATGATGCTTACCGGGAAACGCGGCAGCATCTAATCAATATTCAAAAAAGCAACAACATCGTCTACGCTGTGGTAACAAAGCCCACGGAAGATGGTTTTTATTATATATATGATACCGATCAGAGTGATGAGGCGTTTGCGCTGGGCGACTTTCAAAAATTTTATCCCGGAGATTTTCTGGATAATAAACAGAATTTTCTCGCAGGAAATATCATTGAACCGATTATCACCAATTACGAATTTGGCTGGTTGATCTCCGCTTTGGTGCCCATCAAGGATGCCAGCGGCACAATGCGCGGCTATGTAGACGTGGATCTCTCCATGACCGAAATTAAGGCTATGGAGCAGAATTTTCTTGTCAAGCTGGCCGGAATTCTGATTGGGCTTACCCTTATGCTGGCGGTTCTGCTTCTGGCCGCCACCCGTAAGATGCTGGTCACGCCCATCAACCGTTTGGCGGCAGCAGCCGGTGACTTTGTACAACGCAGAGAGCGGGCGGATGGTGTGCGCGGCGTTTTAGAACTGTCCGGTATGGATACAAGGGATGAACTGGGCCATCTTTACCGTTCCATCCGGCAGATGGAATCCGATATTTATACTTATATTGATGATCTCACAGCCGTTACTGCCGAAAAGGAACGAATCGGTGCGGAGTTAGATGTGGCGACACATATACAGGCCAGTATGCTCCCCTGTATCTTCCCTGCTTTTCCTGAACGTCCCGAGTTCGATATCTATGCCTCCATGCAGCCGGCCAAAGAGGTCGGCGGAGATTTTTATGATTTCTTTCTGGTAGACAGCGACCATCTGGCAATCGTGATTGCCGATGTATCCGGTAAGGGTGTGCCTGCGGCACTCTTTATGGTGATTGCAAAGACACTCCTGAAAGACCACACACAGGCAGGCATCAATCCCGCAGAAGTTTTTTCAAAGGTTAACCAGCAGCTGTGCGAATCCAATGACGAGGGGATGTTTGTTACTGCTTGGATGGGTGTCCTGGAGATTTCTACCAGACATATGACTTTTGTTAATGCGGGGCATAATCCGCCCCTGCTCCGCAAAGGAACTGACTGCTGGGAATATTTGAAGCAGCGTTCCGGTTTTGTACTTGCGGGAATGGAGGGTATGCGCTACAAATCCGGTGAATTACAGTTAAGTCCCGGAGATACGCTTTATCTCTATACAGATGGTGTGACCGAGGCTGCCAATTCTGAGGAAACGCTTTTGGGGGAAGCACGGCTGAAAGAGATATTGGACACAGCAGTTTATGACACCTGTGAACAGCTGCTGGCTGTCGTTAAGAATGACGTAGAAATGTTTGTGGGGGATGAGCCTCAATTTGATGATATCACCATGCTGGCGCTTAAGCTTAACAAAGGGAGGTTCTGATATGAGTGAATTGACTGTGGCCGCAACCATTGAAAACCTTCATAATGCTCCCTATCCATGAAAAACGTTATTCCATGGTGGGTGAGGAAATAGCAGAAAAGCTGTGGCAACTGAAGGAGTCACATATCCGGCAGTTCATTGCATTGGCAGGAAAAGCCGGCAGCCCGCTAACCAGAGAAGATCTTATCGAAGCTGCACAGCCTTTAAGCGATGAATAGATGAGAGTAAAAACTGACCCGCAGTGGGTACATAAGAAATGGAGGAAACAAGTATGGCAAAATTGACCGAAGAAAACATCCAGGAGATAATAGAATCATTACATCTTTCAGAAGATGAGTTAAACAACGCGCGTATGCGTCTGAAAGACGCAAAGGGACAGGGGGATAGCCCGGAGAAAGTACTTCCCACCAATCCCTCATGGGGACATGGAACAAGTTGGGGATGAGGCATTAAGTGCGGTTGCGGGTGGTGTACCTGCGATGTCTCCGGCCATGCTGGACAAGATGTATCTAAAAAAATATCTGCCTGATTTATATGAAAAACTCCAACAGGGAGGCGTGTGGAATTAGCATGACGGGCAAAAAGAAGATGAATGTTACCTCCAGGACTTTGATAAGTTCTCGGAATTAGATAAATCTAATTCCAATCAAGATGCCAAAACTCAATGATGATAGCCCAAGAATCAAAAAAATCACCTCCTGAAAATGAAAATAAAATCAATCGGCTTCGCCGCAAATTTTGAGAGATTTGCCGAGTGATTTCGGCAACAAAGTGGGTGATTTTTAAAATAATAGGAGGAATTTTAATGTCAAAAGAAAATTTGAAAAGATTTTTAGAAAAAGTTTCTACTGATCAGACACTGGCCGAGACAGTTATTACACTGGCTAAGGAGAACGGATTTGAACTGACGGCTGATGATTTTCATTTCGAAGAGCAGGCCATGTCCAACGATAGAGTAACCAGGGCTGCCGGCCGGAATTTTCCAATTACGGTGTCTTATCATAAAAGCAGTGATGATAAAGTAGTTTGTATCTACAAACCCAGAGAATCCTAAACGAGGGAACAAAAATGGTCTGGTTGGAACTGAAGCAAATGGTGGATGTGCTGGGCATAGCCGAGCAGGTTCTGGTAGGCATTTTCTGCATGGCAGTTATGGAAGTGACGCTGGGAACGGCAGCAGACAGAAAGACACGTATCTGGAAATGGGTCTGTGTGATTCTCTCCACGGCTCTTATTTATCAGCTTATTGCCTTTGGGTCGGAGATGCTGGTTCTTCATGTTCTGGCGCCAAGAGAAGGAAGCTGGCAGGATGATGTCTTGCTTTCATTGGTTTTCAATGGTATCTATCTGTTTTGCAATACGCTTAGTAGACTTCTGCCTATGGCAATGTCCTATGCCGGTGGTATCTGGCTGTACCGGCAGGGCCGCTCGGCTAAGGCATTCGCCCTTTGAACCGCTCCGGCCCAGGTTTTTACCAAGGTGAACCAGCAGCTCTGCGAGACAAATGACGCAGGGATGTTTGTTACCGCCTGGATGGGAGTGCTGGAAATCTCCAGCGGACATATGGTTTTTGTAAATGCCGGACATAATCCGCCGCTTATCCGCCAGGGAAGCGGTACATGGGAGTATCTTAAGCAGCGCTCCGGATTTGTACTGGCGGGAATGGATGGCACCCGCTACCAATCCGGTGAATTACAGCTAAACCCCGGCGGTGCGCTTTATCTCTATACCGATGGCGTGACCGAGGCTGCCAACTCAGAGGAAATGCTTTACGGAGAAACACGGCTTAGGGACAGCTTAAATGCAGCGGCTTATGACACGTCGGAACAGCTGCTGTCTTCCATCAAGTGCGATGTGGATGCGTTTGTAGGGAAAGAGCCTTAATTTGACGATATTACCATGCTGGTTCTGAAGCTGGCGGAAGGGAGGAATCCAGATGATGGAATTGACTGTGGACGCAACCGTTGAGAACCTGGATACTGTAACGGATTTTGTGAACGGGCAGCTTGAACAGGCCGGCTGCTCGCCAAAGGTAATCATGCAGACCGATTTGGCAGTGGAGGAAATCTATGTAAACATTGCCCACTATGCCTACCATCCCAAAACGGGAAAAGCCACGATCCGCTGTGCGGTGGGGGGCGATCCGCTTCAGGTTGTAATCGGATTTGTGGATGAAGGCAAGCCTTACAATCCTTTGGAAAAAGAGAAGCCGGATGTCACCGTCAGTGCAAAAGAACGGCAAATCGGCGGCCTTGGCGTATTTCTTGCGCAAAAAATGATGGATGATATTTCTTATGAGTTTCAAAACGGAAAAAATATATTGACGATATGTAAAAAATTCAAATAATAGTGGAAGGAATGAACCAATCTACAAAACGAAATATACCACGCTGGCTGCTGCCTGTGATTCTGATGGTGATCGGCTTGACCGTGGGCGCGGGGCTGACATTGGCTTTACAGGGAAACGGCGTGCTTCCAAACCATGTGTCAGGCATTGTTTCAGAAGTGTCCGGTCAGCTGTCATCCGGAGAAAGCGACGCGAAGCAAACCGTTCAGGAGCTCTATGACGCGGCGGTAAAGGATGCCGTTTTTGCGGATAAGGATGAGATTATGCCGCTGATTACTTTGACCAAGGAGGATTCGCGCGTCACATGGAATGACGCGGGCGACCGGGTGCTGCTGCTGACATGGCACAACTATCCCGACAGTTATCCTGCCGGACAGACGGTAACGCTGGAATGGGGGCCGGTCTGGACCTTCACCGGCCGGGAACTGCAGGGCAAATACGATGCCGGGAAAGCTGTGGTCACTGACTGGAATCTGCACCTGAAGCAGTTAATCGGCTTCCTGCCTGATTCAAATCACAGCACGGTCACCGGCTTGTGGGTGCGTCCCGAAGATGTGGTCCGCCCGCCTATCAACCGGATCCCACCATTGACAGCATGAATACGAAGCTTGATGAGAATGTGGATAAGGATTTTAAGACTTGGTTTGACGGCAACATCATCTGGTCATATTTTGACAGCGCTTATCCATGGACCCGGCTGGGCTATACCTATGACTGGTCGGATAACGGAAGGAAATATGGACTGAGCGAATTTCTGATAAATAAAAATGCGGAGGCCCAGGTTGCCTTTATTGAGAGTACACAGGAGTTTGTGACACAGCTTGCCGATGACAGCTTCACTGATTTGGCAGAATAGAACGGCCAAAACGCTTTAACTGTTTGCAAAAGAACAGAAACTGCGGCAAAATAGGAATAAGAAGATTCAATCAGACGGAGGACGCAGAGTGGAATTGACAATGGAAAATGTGGTGCAGTACACCGAATATATGTTTCGTGAATATTATCATCTTAACACAGAGCCGTTCTTTTCCGTACTTGATACCGATGTCATGTGGATTGGCCCGGGGAACATTTTTGTGTTTGGTAAGATAGCGCTAAAAAGCTATTTCAAAGATGGATTCATTATGCCGCGTATCGACATGGAAAATATTGAATTTTATCCGCTTCAGGCAGGAAGGGACAGTTGCATTGTAGTGGGCCGCTTTTCTGCTCATACCGGGCAGGACACAGATAAAGTGGCTGCTGCATATCAAAGGGTGACCGTTCACTTCAGACAGTCCGGCAAAAACAAGATTGTAAAAATAACGCATTTACACGTATCAAACGAATGGAATGAATTGATGGAAGATGAGGTGTTCCCTGTCAGGGTCAGCGTACAAACGTATCGTTACGTGCAAAAGTTAGTGGCTGAAAGCAGCGTGAAAAAGCGGCACAAAAAAATAGAGCTGTGCAATGACACGGGCTTGCAGTATATTGATTCTGATATGGTGGTGTACATGGAAGCAATCGGGAAGCACACAGTCGTTCATTTTGTGGATAAGAGCGTGACGATCAAACGGATTATTGGAGAGGTAGCACCCCTGTGCCCGGAAAATTTTTGCAGGCCGCATCGGGGATATCTGGTGAACTGCGAGTTTATTTCCTCTGTGGAACGCTGTCACATTACCATGGTTACAGGCATGATAATCCCAATTCCAGAAAAACGATATTCCGAGGTGCGGGAGCAAATTGTTGAAATCATGCAAAGCGTATAACGCAAAATGAAGGAAAGGTACATGGAAAATAAACAAATCTGCTGTGGCTGTTGCGCCACTTCCTGATGGATGGCGGCTTTTTTAACAGAGGTCGTTGTCTGTTCTTTTAAGAGGAGTGTATGGTATAATGGTTCAGCAAAAGAAAAGGATAAATTTTGGCCTGGATACAAACGCGTTGAAAATACATTATACAAAAAGGGGACTGGCTTAATGCACACCATGATGTCAGGAGCTTTTTTAAGAAAAATGGCTTTGAACATATCCAGGGCTCAGGATATCATATCCTTATGCCGATGTCAGAACCTGATGTAATGACCATCGTGTATCGGATGACGAAAAGATATCCATGGATTAATTACTGTGTGAGTGTTTGTACGCTTGCAGATGTTCCGGAGGCATTTGATATTTCGCATGTCTTTGTCCGGGAGGCAGAGCGGCTGGACGAGGCTATGACGTCTACGACGCAGGGAATTATGATAATAATCAGGCTGAAAGTTCCTTTTGGGCTTTCAGCCCTTGCTTTATATATAACAGCAACTACTGTTGCATGTCAAGAGCAGGCGATAAATCCGCCTGTGGAACATACAGTAAATTGGCTTATTCAGGCAGCCGGCCTTCATACATGATGCTTAGTTCTCCATAAAACTGTCCCCAATTCCGGATCGGCATCGCCCATTTCTTTGTGGCCTCAAACGTAGACAGGTACAACGCCTTCAAAAGGGCCGTATCGCTTGGAAATACATTTCTCTGGCGGTACAGCTTTCGGTAGGCAGCATTCAGACTCTCAATCGCATTGGTCGTGCTATACCGACATCATGATATCACGACCAATATCATTGAGGGGCTGAATTGCCAGTACAGGAAGGTGATGAAAACCAAAAGCGTGTTTCCAAGTTGTCAGCAAAAGCTGGATGAAATTAAAGCGAAGATATAATGACTTGGACCCTTTGAACATTGTCAAATACCTATTTCATCTTCCATATTGGCAAGAGGGAATGACTTGCTCTTGGATGGTAACATCTTTCAGGCTGTTTGCACAGAGGATGACGAAGGGGTAGACGCAACACAGTTCCTTTCGGAAGAATCATGCGGAGCATCGTGTGGACATTCTCAATCCCCCCTTTTTGGTTACCGCGCATCGGGCCATAATAGTAAATGCTGGTCCTTTGTATGCCGTCAGGATCCGTTTCCAGGCGCTCCGGGGAGCCGAATTCTCCGCCCCGATCAGTCAAAATAATAGGAAATACAGAAATGAATACATAAGCTCCGCCCAGGGATTTTTGCAGCAGTTCAAACACACGCCGGACAGCACCGGGGGTGCAGCGGTTCATGAGATAGGCCAGAAGTAATTCTGTATCCGGGAAGTACATGGTAAGGATACATTTCAGGGATCCTTTTGCAGAGACCACGGTGTCCATTTCAACGAATTCGGACCGCGAAAGTCCCAATGCGGAAAAGTCTGCATAGGTTCTTCCTAAAAAGACCTCCCGGTTTGTAATCTGCGTTTTGTGACTTTTGCGCGGTTTGAATTTAGCCTTGCGTTTTAAGTCTACATTGCGGGTAAGAAGATAGCCCTGATCGATGTAGCTGGAGCGTTTTAACGGACATACCGAGCTCCGGATGGTTGGTAAGAATCATGTAGGGAGATTGCCCCTGCCGGATCAGTGGGGTAACCACCGCATCAATGTGGTGCATTTCTGAACGGGATTTATTAACACCTGCCCGAGAGGAAGAGCGGAGTTCTTCGTAATGGCGCTGAGCTGCGTGGGCATTGTAATCATACTTCGTTGGTATGGTACAAAGGTTTTTCTTTTTCTGGCAGCCGTTACAGACAAAAGGAGCCTTGTCTAACCGAGAACAGGATTCCCGCTCGAATCGGGAACAGACCGTATTGCATTTGAGGCAGGAACGGCACAGCGTATCACAGAGAATAATCTTCTCACATGCATTTGTCTTTTTACAGCGGAACCGATGGACACAGAAGTTATAAGGATTATTGAAACTGTCTTTGTTCCAGGTGTTCTGAACCCGATGGAGTTTGATCTCCTTGGAGATGGTGGTGGGGTCTTTACACAGGAATCTGGCGATATCCTTTAGGGAGCTCCCCTCATTAAGGGAATGCTCAATGTATAAACGCTCATTGAGAGTAAGGTACTTGTGGTTGCCTGGGATTAACTTGGACATAACATACCTCCTACTACCGCCGCCAGGACAACGATAGAGAGGTTACTACAAAAGGCGTAATGAATCAAGCCACCCTGTGAAGGACTTAATACTACTTATGTAAGACTTAATTCTACTGTGGGATAGGGAAGTGGAATTTAAATTTTCATTTCAGGCAAAGCATGACACCCTAACAGCATACTTTACTCAGAAAGAACAGGTATGGTATACTGAGCTGGTAAACTATGTGCTTCCGGACAAGTCAAAGGAGAACAGAGGATGAAAAAAAAGACAGATTCAAAACAGGCTATATTCTATGTGATATGTGCGGCAGCCATCATAAGCAAACCAACCACAGTGTCTGCCAGCAATGAACAGACTTCCGTGGAAGATACCGGAGAGCAGCAGCCATCGCTGCGACAAGGGATTCCGAAACTGAAAAAAGGAAACTGGGTTAACCAGACCGCGTAACAGAAGCTGGAGGACCTGGATATCCTGTATCAGAAAAGGGGGATATGTTATGAGAAGAATCACCGGCATGTTTGTTTGTATCTCTTTATTGCTTAATCTCAGTTTTACGTCATATGCATCAGAACGCTTGATACCTTCAGAAGGAAACGAGTATCAGGAGATTCTTTCTATGAAGGATGAGGTTTTATATCATATCAATTATGGTGGAGCACGTGGAGAACTCAACCGGGATGTGGAAGCGGATGAGGTGGAAATGGAAAGAGCATATAAAGTTTATGCCAATTCCGAGTTGTTAAAAACAAATGATGTTAAAGAATCATTGGAAAACAGTTATTATAAGTGGCAAATACCCGTATACACAGACGGTTTTACGATTTTGGTTGATATAACCAAGGTGACATCCATTCCTGATGATATTCCGGAAGATGCAAAAGAAACGCTCAAACAGAAATTAAATATTTGGACTGTGGGAGCTGTCTATGTATATGATGCAGAAACGGTTGATTATGACAATACTGTAACAACTTCTCTTGAGGAGGCGGGGTACAACAGTGATGAGTATTCATACGAAGTTGTTTCAGGACTTCCTGGAATTCGATATCCTGCAGCTATCATATTTAATGCTGATGAAAAACCTGAATTTGTGATTCCTGCGCAGAAGTCTACGACACATGCATTTATTGGGGAATGGCCTACAGCAGCAAAAAATAGGGAGAAAACAGCTACACCTTCAAATGCACAGAATAGTAATAATGATAACATAAACGGTTTCTCCATTTATTATTACGATGATGTTGTAAGGGCATCAAATTCCTACAATCAGTCAGGAATAGGGCTATCTTACAAAAAGGATATAATTGAAAAAAACACCATAGCAGTGTCGATATTCGGAGCCGCTGGAATCTTATTGATTATAGGAACAAAAAAAAGAAATAAGAAAAGGATGAAATGAAATTTTACATTCCGTATGCAAGACTAAATTCCACAGATTGACTTGAAAAAAGATAGTTATCGGGCGGTGGTTTCTTAAGTGATTTTATTTTTTCAGCAGCTTGGGTGACAATATCACTTTATTTTGAACGATGAATTTAAGCTGAAAAGATCGATTTTTGTATTGCTGCATAAAAATAAATTTATGAAAAGTTTATCTTTTTGTTAGCAGGGTGTTATTTTTCCATTCTAAGATATCTTTAGTATAGGAAACGATACGAAATTCAAATTGCATGAATTCATAATAATGCCTCAACTTTTAAAATACAGGCTGGCTATGGCCTGTATTTTTATGTGCTGATATCTGAAATAGTGATATCAGAAAAATTTTATCAATACGTATACTCAAAAGGTATGTGTATGTATTTAATATAGGCATTTGATATTATTGTGTTGGCATAATAAAATAGATGTAAAGGAAAGGAGGCGGAAATGAAGAAGAAAATATGCCATTTTGGCACAGATAACAGCCAATTATCATGCAATATATGGATGCTTCTCTTCTATGGTAGGGCAACTTGGGGCGGCAAAATCGGCTTCCATTGGCTTAAACCATAAGGATTCAATAAATATTAAGATTAGGAGGATTTGAAAAAATATAAAGAGAAAATGGATTGTGACAGCGGCTGCTGTACTGACAACAGGACTTTTGGCGGGCAGTGGTTCTTCAAATGCCGGGGCGGGAACCATACCTGCAGAAACTACGATATCAGGAACCACGGTGGAGGCTCAGACAGCTGGGGAAGATGCTGGAACAGAAGGGGAAAAAGCAGCTGACGGTGAGAGTACAGACGGTAGATGTGAAGGGGCTGAAACAACTGGCCAGGCTGTATGTCTGGGTAATCAGAGGGACACCCCTGCTGGTTAAGCTTTATGTAATTTTTATGGGCTTCCGGGATTGGGGATAACTCTGGATGCATTCCCATCGGCCGTAGTTGTATTTTCTGTTAATACCGGAGCCTATGCGTCCGAGACCATCCGGGCTGCTATAGAGGCAGTTCCGGCCGGACAGTTGGAGGCCGGATACTGTGTGGGTTTGTCCTATACTCAGACCATGATGCGGATTATTCTGCCCCAGGCTCTCAGAATCGCATTTCCGCCGCTGAGTAATTCCCTGATTGGGCTGGTGAAGGATACGTCCCTGGCAGCCAATATCACAGTGATGGAAATGTTCATGTCGGCCCAGAGAATTGCTGCCAGAACGTATGAACCATTTGCACTGTACTGTGAGGTTGGCATCATTTACCTCATATTTTGTACGGCGCTGACCAGGCTTCAGAGCGTATGGGAACAGAAACTGAGGCTGGAGTGAAAATAAGGAGAAAGACCGCATTCGTCTTTCAGAACTACAATCTTTTCCGGAATAAAACGGCCCTGCAGAATGTAACGGAGGGGTTAGTCATTGCTCGGAAAATGCCAAGGTCCCAGGCTGAGAAGGCCGGTAAGAGGGCTTTAGATAAGGTGGGACTCTGGGACCGGTATGACTATTATCCTCATCAGCTGTCCGGCGGACAGCAGCAGAGAGTGTGGATTGCCCGCGCGATTGCCACGGAACCGGAAGTAATCCTGTTTGACGAACCGACCTCGGCCCTTGACCCGGAGCTGATTGGCGAGGTATTAGAGGTGATGAGAAAGCTGGCAGGGGAAGGAATGACGATGCTGGTTGTCACCCACGAAATGAACTTTGCAAAAAATGTGGGAACAAAGGTAATTTTCATGGATAAAGGAGTGGTGGTAGAGGAAAATACGCCGAAAGATTTTTTTGAGTCCCCGAAAGAAGACAGGGCAAGGCGGTTTATGAGTTCTATAAAATGGAGCGGATGATAAAACATATAGGAAGGGGAATTTATTTAGTAAATGTGATTAGTGGGTTAAGGGGTAAAGATACTGTATGGCCCTTCTGCATTTTGAGTGGTTATGCTCCACTTTCCTTGTATGAAGAAGTAATCCGGATTTGTAGAAAATCTGTTATTACATAAAAAATTATAAAAGAAAGGAAGAACACAATGAGAAAGAATTCGCAGAGAATCATAGCAGGGGCGTTAATGCTCACGGTACTCGTAAGCACAGGCTGCTCTGTACAGAATAGCCAGCAGACTGTAACGGAGCAGCAGACACAGCAGAGCACAACATCGGAGACAGAACCGGAAACCGGTGCACCTGTTGCAGACACAGACGAAACAACAGACGGAGTTGTAAATTATGGTATGATGGAGGATACCTCCATCAAGGTGGAACCGATTGAACTTACTGACGAATGGGATAAGGTATTTCCACTCAGTGATGAAGTGAACCATAGAAAGGTGACGTTTGTCAACCACTTTGGCAATACATTGGCTGCTGATCTTTACGAACCAAAAGAATATACAGGGAAGATTCCGGCCATTGCTGTAAGTGGCCCCTTTGGCGCTGTAAAGGAGCAGAGTTCCGGTCTTTATGCACAGGAAATGGCAGAACGAGGTTTTCTTGCTATTGCCTTTGACCCATCCTTTACAGGAGAAAGCGGCGGATATCCGAGGTACTTCAATTCGCCGGATATCAACGTTGAGGATTACCAGGCTGCGATTGATTTCCTTTCCACCCAGGACAATGTTGATCCAGAACAGATTGGTATTATCGGTATCTGTGGCTGGGGCGGTATGGCACTTCAGACAGCAGCGCTGGATACCAGAGTTAAAGCCACGGCTGCCATGACGATGTACGACATGAGCCGGAATACGGCACTTGGTTATTTTGATTCCATTGATGAGAACGGAAGGTATGAGTCCCGTGTTGCTTACAATCAACAGAGAACAGATGATTATAAAAATGGAACTTATACGCTGGGAGGCGGCCTTCCGGAAGAAGCACCGGAAGAAGCTCCGCAGTATGTTAAGGACTATGTGGCTTATTATAAGACCGACCGTGGCTATCATCCCCGTTCCGTCAATTCCAATAATGGGTGGGCGGCTACCGCTCCGGGCTCTCTGATGAATATGCGTTTGTTTGAGTATGCCCCTGAAATCAGAAGTTCGGTTCTTCTTGTGCATGGCGAGGAAGCACATTCTTTAATGTACAGCCATGATGCATACGAACTCCTCCAGGGTGATAATAAGGAACTGTTGATAATTCCGGGAGCAACCCACACAGACCTGTACGATCAGATGGATAAGATTCCGTTTGACAAATTAGAGAGCTTCTTTACGGAAGCATTCCAGTAACCGGTGGATTACGGCGGTTGTGCGCTTTAAAAGGAGCACAGGAAAGGACACTTTATGAAGAAAGCAGGATTAAAAAAATATGCCGTGGCACTTATGGTAGTCATTGGATTGACAGCAGCTCTTACAGGAGTTGCAAGTGCGGAAATGACAGGAGAGGTTGTAACTGCATCCCAGTTGGAGGTGCGTTTTGGTGATAATGGAGCAGCCTTCACAATGACACTTGAAAATAATGATACGGCTGCAGCTATCAAAAAGCATGTAGGGACAGCCGACTGGAGGCTTCCAATCTATCACTTTGATGATTATGATAATTGGGAGGTGATGCAGTATTATGATATTTCATCGCGGTATGAGATTCCATCGGTTGATGTGAAAACAGTGACCTCCCAAAAAGCAGGAGAAGTGTATTACTCCCACCCAAACAGGATCATCCTGTTCTATGGGGACGGGGAGGTGACCGGAGACTATACAAAGATCGGAGAAATTGAGGCTGCCGATGATTTAAAAAAAGCGGTTGTTAACAATCCGATCTTACGGGGCTGGGGTAATAAGATTGTCCAGATTAAGAGCGTAAAATAAGCACAGCACTGTGATTGCCAACATGGAAAGTTAATTTTCAAATACAGACCTTTCTGCGGGGGTCTGTATTTTTTTCATCATTGTATGGATTGCTTCAAACCAGGAAAAAGTTCAAGGGGTTTATGAAAAGTTTATTATTTTGTTAGGTGGACGTTATTTTAGTGGTTTAAGATAGAAAAAGAGTAGAAGATGGAACGTGCCGGGTTGGCGTTTCTATCAGAAGTTATGGATAAAGCCATAGTAAAAAGGCATATGTAAATATTTAGTATAGGTATTTGATATTAAATACTACTGGTATTACAATGGACATAAAGAAAGGGGAGGCATAAACAGAATGAATAAAATGAAAAGAATGCTGCTGTTTACAACACTGACCATAACAGGAGTGTTAACAGGGTGTGCAGGAGGGGCGCCTGTATTACAGCAGACCGCATACGCACAGAACAATGGGGCTTTGACTCAGACGGTTACGGCTGCCGGGAAAGCATCAGATGCGGCCATCACCCCGGGAAGCGAAATCATGAAGCTGGAAGACGGTTTTTCAGCAGTAAGCTATGACGGGAATTACTGGTTTGATGACTTTCTCGCTCAGGGAGGAGCCACGAACGATGCAGGAGTCATTGATTTCCTTACCAGACATATGATGGCCGGTGAGTCACGACCGTCGCTCCGGACAGACGGTTTCGGATGCAGCACCTTGGCGGTGAAAAGCCCGGCGGGAGAAGCTCTGTTTGGAAGGAATTTTGACTGGCAGCCATGTGAAGCCATGGTGGTCCGTTCCAGGCCGGAGGGTGCATATGCTTCTGTTTCCACGGTTAATATGGATTTTATTCGTTCCGGCTATGGGGCAGGCCTTTCACAACTGCCGGATGAGGTCCGTACCCTGATTGCCTTATATGCTCCTCTTGACGGCATGAATGAAAAAGGTCTGGCGGTATCGGTCAATATGATACAGGATTATGATGCCATCTGTCAGGACACAGGAAAACCGAATCTTACCACGACCACGGCTATCCGGCTGTTTCTGGATCGGGCGGCCAATGTGGAGGAAGCACTGGCTCTGTTGGGACAGTATGATATGCACTCCTCTATGGGAATGATGGTGCATTTCGCACTGGCAGACAGAAGCGGCCGAAGCGTGGTGGTGGAGTATATTGATGACGAAATGGTTGTGACGGATACGCCGGCTGTGACAAATTTCTATCTGGCCGAAGGAAGAAAGCAGGGAATTGGAACAGCACAGTCCCATACCCGGTATGAGAGATTGATGAAACGTCTGGCAGAAGATGAGGCGATGGACATGGATCAGGTCAGGGATGCCTTGGACAGTGTCAGTAAGGATAATTTTGGAGAATTTGAGTCAACAGAATGGAGCATTGTTTTTAATTTAAACAACGGGGAGGCTTGTTATTATCACAGGGAGAACTATGGGAACAGTTATGTGTTTTCTGTAAATGAAGAAGCTTAAGTGAATGCCAGACAGTATGAATGGAACTGTCTGGGTATTCAGTGGAACATATGGAGGTTATGATGAATTACTTTAATTTACTGTGGAATTTATACCAGTTAAAAAGAAACACGGGAATGAGACGGGAACAATTAATAACGCTCCAGGAAAAAAAACTGAGAGAATTGCTTGTGTATGCCTATGACAATTCAACGTATTACCACCGGGTCTTTGAGGAGGCAGGCATTACAAGAAAGCAGATTCCGCTCATGCCCCTGTCGGCATTTCCTGTTTTGGATAAACAGCTTTTGATGGAGCATTTCAATGAACTGGTTACTGTTTCCGATTTAAAGCAGGAGGACCTGCGCCGGTTTGACCGGGAGGAAAGCACAGAACAGAAAAAATTTAAGGATGAGTACCATGTGGTCCATTCTTCCGGCAGTACAGGGACCCCAGGATATTTTGTTTATGATGAGGCGGCATGGAGCCAGATGCTCCTTGGGATTATCCGGGCCGCGCTCTGGGATATGACCATGCCCCAGATATTAAAATTGCTGTGGAAAGGCCCGCGGATCGTGTATATTGCCGCAACAGACGGCCGGTATGGCGGGGCCATGGCAGTGGGGGACGGGATAGAAGGCGTCCATGCGGACCAACTTTTCCTGGATGTCAAGACACCCCTTGCAGCATGGATTCGCCAGATTAAAGAGTTTAAACCAAATATGGTGATCGGTTATCCGTCAGCAATCAAGATTCTCGGGGAACTTGTGGAAAAAGGTGAAGTCAGCGTGGATATATTCCGCATCGTTTCCTGCGGAGAACCTCTTGGCGCCAGCTTACGGAATTATCTGGAGACAATATTTGAAGCGGACGTGGTTAATATTTATGGAGCCAGCGAATCCCTGGCCCTTGGCGTGGAAACAAGTCATGCGGAGGGAATGTATTTGTTTGACGACTTAAATTATATCGAGGTAGAGAACGGCACCATGTACTTAACCTCCCTCTATAATTATGTACAGCCTCTGATTCGATACCGTATATCCGACCAGCTTAATTTACGGGAACCGGAGGATGGGAGCCCCTATCCGTTTACGCTGGCAGGCAATATTATGGGGCGGAATGAGGACATGATGTGGTTTGAGGATGGACGTGGAAACAGGGATTTTCTGCATCCCCTTGTCATTGAAGGATTCTGCCTGGACGGGCTTTTAGATTACCAGTTCCGCCAGCTGGACAGTCATTCCTTTGAGATGCTGGCGGAAGTGTCAGACACAGGAAAGATAAAAGAAATCCGGGAAGAAATGATGAAGCAGATGGCGCTGCTCCTGAAAGAAAAGAGCCTGGAATATGTAAGGTTTTCCATTCGCTTTGTGGGAGAAATCCGGCCGGATCAAAGGACAGGAAAAAAGCGGCTTATTGTGGCATGACGTGTTAAGTGCTCATAATGAGCCACTGCACTAAGCTCATGGAGGACCTCGCTAAGTGCCAGTGTCATGTATCGCACGTAAGCGGCCAAAAGACACCCGCTAAGTGCTCATAACGAGGAGGAAAAGAAACTTGAAAAAGACATTATTAGCTGCCAAAGATATCAGCAAAGAGTTTGGGAAGGACCGGGGAGCGGTTCCGGTGCTGAACCATGTATCCGTGGATATTTATGAGGATGACTTTACAATCATCATGGGGCCGTCCGGGGCAGGAAAATCAACTCTGCTGTATGTCCTCAGCGGAATGGACCGTGTTTCTTCCGGGACTGTGGTTTATAAGGGAAAGGTGATTAGCCGTTTCAAAGAGAGCCAGATGGCCAAAATCCGCTCACGGGAATTTGGTTTTGTGTTTCAACAGACCCTTCTGGTAAGCAACTTAACGCTTTTCGAGAATGTGACGGTTGCAGGATATTTAGGGAAGGAACGGAAGCCGGAAGAGACCAGGAAGCAGGCAGAAGCCCTGCTGGAACAGATGAATGTAGGAAGCGCCAAGGACCGGATGCCGGCAGAGGTTTCGGGCGGTGAGGCACAGAGGGCGGCCATTGCCAGGGCCATGATCAATGAACCGGGTATCATTTTTGCAGATGAGCCAACCGGAGCCTTAAATAAAAGGAATACAGGGGAGGTTCTGGATCTTTTGACTGAATTAAATAAGGAAGGCCAGAGCATTCTGATGGTTACTCACGATCTGCGGGCAGCTGTCCGCGGGACACGGCTTCTTTACCTGGAGGACGGTAAGATTCTGGACGAACTGTCCATGCCTGTTTTCCATCCGGAAGATGAAAGGACGAGGGAGGCAGCGATCAATGACTGGCTTGTTTCTTTCCAATGGTAACGAGGGGGTTCTATAATGGAAGATACAATATTATTAATGGCTGATCTAAAACGGCACAAAGGCAGCCTGTCCGGCGTATTTATCCTGGTACTGCTTGTCTGCACGGCATTGGGAACGGTTCTTTCTATATGGATGAACTCAGAACGCTATCTCAGGGAAGAAATGGAGCGGGCGGGGTTTGGGACCCTGACTGCATGGGTCTCCAATGTGCCTGATATGGATGCTCTGGCGGACAATATTGCTGACTTGGAGGCGGTTGGTAATGTGGATACGCAGGTAGTCATTTATTCGGACTATACGGTGAATGACCAGGATTCTGATAGTGAAGGCCAGCTGATTCCCCATGGGACGGAGGATAGACGGTATAAATTCTTTGAAGATGAGCTGTCCGGGTACCGGGGAGATATACCGGAAATCTGGCCGGGAGAGATTTATGTCTCCCCTTCCATGATTTCCATGTTCGGTGTGCAGATTGGAGATGAAATCAGATTTCAGGTTGCCCGCGGGGGACAGGCGGCAGACTTTACGGTGAAAGGGTTTTATGAAGATCCATTTATGGGCAGTTCCATGATCGGAATGAAAGGATTTCTAATCAGTGAGGCCGATTATTCCGGAATCATCCAGACAATCCGGGATACTGGTATTGATGCGCTGGCCAGGGACGGAGCTATGCTGCATATATTTCAGGCGGACACAAACGGGGAAGGTGTCACGGTTTCCCAGCTGAATCAGCTCATTAATGAGAATACAGAGCTGCCGCAGTATTTGGAATTCCTCCACAGTGGGAATGCCATTGCCGGATTCATGCTGATTCTCCAGAATGCTTTCAGCGGCCTTTTGGCGGCGTTTGTAGTGGTACTTATTTTTGTGGTCCTGATCGTGCTGGGACACGGCATAGGAAGCTCCATTGAGGCAGATTATGTGAATATGGGGATTTTGAAAACCATTGGTTTTACAGGCGGGAAATTACGCCGGATTCAACTGGCGCAGTACATGCTCGTCATCTTAACCGGAATGGTTTTGGGTATCCTGGCGGCTGTTTACGTCAGCCGGATTGTGAGTGCGGCCACACTTACGACTACAGGAATCCGCATTCCTACAGACCTGCCTGCCGCCTGGTGTTTCTTAATCAGTGGTCTGCTATTCCTGGTATTGACCGGTTTTATTGTATTTAAAACGGGAAAGCTCAAACGGATCACACCGATGAAAGCAATTGGAGGTGAGGCTTTTATCTACGGAACCAGAGTGAAAAAAGGCTTCCCAATCCGGGGGAACTATCTAAAATACTCCATGGCGCTCCGTCAGCTTACCGCAGGCGCCCGAAGATATAGCGGGGCCTGTATTGTGGCAATCCTTCTGGTGTTCTTTGCCTCCATGATCGGACGGATGGATACCTGGCTGGGAGCGGACGGAAAAGGGATGATGGATGCATTCAATCCGGCGGATCACGATATCGGCGTCCAGATTTTTGGGGAACATACCCCTCAGGAAGCGGAAGCAACCGTGCTTTCCTATACCGGCATTACGGACCGTTACCTCCTGGCGATGCAGGGGGTGTCTGTGAACGGAATTGATTATACGGCCAATGCAATCACCGATCCGGAGCGGTTCCACATTGTGGAAGGGCGGACTTCCAAGGCAGATGATGAAATCGTGATGACAGAGTTTGTGGCCTCTGACCTGGGAGTAGCAGTCGGTGATACGGTCACGGTACAGGCTGATCTGGGCAGTGAGGAATATGTGATATCTGGCATTTATACCTGTGCCAATGATATGGGCGATAATATCGGAATGAGCCGGGAAGGTTACCTGAAAATCGGATCGGATGACCCGGCTATCTGGTGCCACCATTATTTTCTGGAGGATGCTTCACAGAAAGAGGCCATCATAGTGGCTCTTGATGAGTCTTATGGCGGGGATGTCCATGTCCATGAGAATACATGGCCCGGTCTATATGGAATCATCTCTGGCATGCAGGCGCTTTTGGTATTCCTGTATGGGATGGTGGCGGCTTTTATTCTGATTGTCACAATTATGACTGGCAGTAAAATCCTTTCGGCAGAACAGAGGGATATCGGGATTTACAAAGCAGTTGGCTTTACCAGTGGACAACTGCGAGGCACATTTGCCCTGCGGTTTATGATTGTTGCTGTTCTTGCTTCCATCATCGGAACCATTCTGGCTGCAGCCCTGACCGATTCTCTTGTGTCCATTGTCATGCGAATGGCAGGCATCAGCAATTTCTCTTCCGGTATGACAGCCGGCAATACGTTGGTTCCGTCCGCGGTGGTGATCCTTTTGTTTACCGGTTTTGCCTATGCCGTATCGTGGAAAGTAAAAAAAGTGGACTTAACCGTGCTGATAACGGAATGACACATACTAAAAAAGCATAGATAACTATTTGATATAAGTATTTGTTTCGTTGATACCGCAGATATATAATAAAAAAAACAGAATACAGCATTTAGAAATTCAGAGAACGAGACACAGGAAAGGAATCAGGATGAAAAAGAATATAGTAAGAAAACAGTCAATCATATTTATGCTGGCCCTGGCTGCGGCTTCCATGCTGGCGGGGTGCCAAAAACCAGATGAGACCAGGAGAGAAAACAGCAATCCTTCCACATCTGCCGGTACTACAATGAGTGCTGGTCGGGATAATAGCACAGGCAATGCGGGAACCAAGGCAGAGGAAGCAGGGGAGGAACTCACAGGAGCATTGGCACTGGAAGTCCGTTTTGGCGATGACGGAGCCCCTTTTGTTATGCAGATGGAGGACAATGCAACCGCAGACGCAATCGCCGGATATGTGGGAACCGCCAACTGGAGACTGCCAATCTACCATTACGACGATTATGAGAATTGGGAAGTAATGCAGTATTACGACATTCCCAGCCACTATGAGATACCCTCTGAGCCAGAAATGGTTACCGCAGAAAAAGCGGGTGAGGTATATTATTCGGAGCCTAACCGTATTATCCTGTTTTACCAGGACGGGGAAGTTACCGGGGAATACACAAAGATTGGGACCATTGAAGACACCGGGGAGTTCAGGGAAGCAGTGGAGAGCAATCCGGTACTGGAGGGGTGGGGCAACAAGATTGTCCTGATTAGCAGCTTAGTGAATTTATTTTGAAAAATCTTGCTACCAGGCCTGACCATGACGGTTCCGCTGACCATAATTTCCTTCACTCAGGCACTTTGTATAGCGGTTCTGACAGCGCTGGTCCAGCTCTATATTGTTTTTCCACGATTTTGACAAAATTGCAGCGTTTGGGAGAGAAGAAAATGAATTTCCAGGAAAAGCAGGGAGTGCCGGCACACGTGGAGCGCAGGAATCATAATTTCAATCCAATTCCAATCATGGTCAGAATCAGGGGCAAAGGAGAATCCTTGGAAAAGAAATGTTTGCAAGAAAAATAGATGCAATGAAAAGAAGGAGACAACAATGAAAAAGGGTGTACGAATCCTGCTGATTGTGTTAATGCTGCTGATTTCGGGTGCCGCCTATCTTTATTTCCGAATCAGGGCTGGCGTTGATTCGGCTGTCAATGTACAGAAACTGGAAGACGGTTTCTATTATATGGAATACAGGGACGATTATGGGTTCGACCGCTTTCTGGAACAGGGTGGAGCAGCTTCCGATCTGGATGTGGCAAAGTTTGTCGGTAAGGCTCTGTTCAAAGGATTTCTATATCCCCGTTTTTTAGGAGGCAGCTTCGGATGCAGTACTCTGTCGGCCAGAAATCCGAAGGGCGGTGTGATGTATGGCAGGAACTTTGATTGGATGGAATGCACCTCCATGGTTGTCAAGTCAAAACCGGAGAGAGGATATGCTTCGGTTTCTACTGTAAATCTGGATTTTCTGAATCTGGGTACGGAATACGATCCGGAAAAAACCGTATCTAAAATCATATCGGCCGCAGCCCTGTATGCCCCAATGGATGGGATTAACGAAGAAGGTCTCTGTGTAGCCGTGCTGATGATTGATGACTCAGCGGTTACGGAGCAGGATACCGGAAAGCCGGACCTTACAACCACAACCGCTGTCAGGCTGCTTCTGGACAAAGCCGCCAGTGTGAACGAGGCGGTTCAGTTATTGGGACAGTATGATATGCATTCCTCCGCAGGCATGATGCTTCATTTGGCTCTGTCAGATAAAAGCGGTCGTTCGGTGGCTGTGGAATATGTGAACAACGAGATGTCGGTGGTTGAAACTCCTGTGGTGACAAATTTTTACCTGACCCAGGGAGATAAATATGGGATTGGGACAGAACAGTCTCATACACGATATGAAATGTTACTAGAACGTTTGTCAGAACAGCCGGCCATGGATATGGAGAACATGAAAGACGCGATGAGCAGTGTCAGTAAAAATAATTTCGGAGAATTTGCGTCAACTGAATGGACCATAGTATATAGCCAGGACAGCGGAGAAATCCGGTATTATCACAGGGAAGACTATGATAACTATTATTCGTTTTCAGTGGAGTAAAAGGTAAGGAATATGCTGGAGAATTATTTATTAAAAGGTTTGGTAATCGGGGTTGTATTCGGGGTACCCGCCGGGGTCGTGGGTATATTATCCATACAGCGGGTGCTGACCCAAGGTGCATTTGCAGGTTTTTTGACCGGGATTGGTTCCTCTGCAGCAGACATCTTTTACGCATGTGTGGGGGTGTTTGGGCTTACCTTCATCTCGGATATTTTGCTGAAACATCAGAGCACTATCTGCATGGTTGGCTGTCTGATGGTGGTTGCCATTGGAGTCCGCACAATCAAGAAAAAGGAGAGTCATTCCTTCGCCAGTGCGGCAGGGAACAATAAGGAGGAACATCCCGGACATATTTTCTCCTGCTTCCTGTCCTCCTTTGTGATTGCGATTACCAATCCCGCAACGATTTTATCTTTTATGGTAGTATTTTCCATGTTCAGAATTGGCGGTAATGAATCTGTGGGAGAGAATGTCCAACTGATATGTGGTATCTTTGCAGGTACCTGTATCTGGTGGCTTGCAATCGCGGTGATTGTTAGCCTGTATCGGAAAAAGGTTACGGACGATGTTTATTTCATATTGAATCGGATTTTCGGGGCTCTGATGATTTTATTTGGCATCGTGATAGGTGTCAGAGGATGTCTGAACGGTTAAGATTGGCTCGATAGTTTAGAAATTGTTTAAACACATCATGACTCCTCCCGTTATATAAAGCAGATACCGTACAAAAACATCTGGAAGCTGCAGACATGTACAGGATTGGAAAAGCTCCGCAATTTTTATTCCGGAGAAAAAATGGGAATATGGGGAGAAAACAGGCAATGACAATCAGACAGAAAATCAAATTATCTAATGTAATGATGGCGCTTATTCCGATTATGCTGACGGCTATTATTGTTGCAGTATGTTTACAGACTTCGCTGGGTAGTTACTGGTATACGCTGGAGACCATGTATCAGGATGAGAATGGGATTCAGTCGGCCCAGAGCCTTATTTACACCTATCAACAGGAACTGTGGGAGAATAACTGGGGACAGGGGGTTCATAGAGAGGCCGGGACGGAAATCAGGAAAAGTGACAAAATGAACCATCTGGAAAATAAACTTTCCAGAATGGGGTATCATTTTCTGATTACCAAAAATGGAAATGAGATTTATTCCAATATTTCGGAGGAGGAGATGAGGGCGGCGGAATCTGTAGCAGGTACAGCCATGGAATCGGCTAAGACCCTGACAGCAAGCTACCATGATGTGTCTGTGGTGAAGCATACGTTTTACCATGGGGAGAAGGCTGTGTGCATCCTGGCGGTCCATACTGGGGAAACCGACCAGGAAGTTATCTCCTATCTGCAGAACTATATCCTGAACTATATCGTGGGCTTTATCAGCGCATTTCTGGTCCTGACTGTTTGTGTCAATGGAATTCTTTCCTGCTGGATATCTAAGAGCGTTCTGGTTCCTTTGCAGAAACTGAGCCGCGGCACAAAGGAAATCAAGGAGGGGAATTTAGATACCAGCATTGATTATACGAAGGAGGATGAATTCGGCGAGGTATGCCGGGACTTTGATGAGATGAGAGCCTATTTAAAGGAGTCAGTGGAGCAGCGGCTGAAGGATGAACAGCGGAAAAAGGACCTGATTATTGGGATTTCCCATGACCTTAGGACCCCGCTCACGTCCATCAGCGGGTATCTGGACGGGCTGATGGATGGGATTGCCAATACCCCGGAAAAAAGGCAGCGGTATCTGTCCGCCATCAAAACAAGGGCAAAGGATTTATCTCGCCTGGTAGACAGTCTTTCCGAATATAACCGGCTGGACAGCAGCAGCTTCCATTACCATTTGGAACCGGCAGATTTAAAAAGGTTTATAGGGCAATACCTGATTTCTTATGAGGAGGAGGCCAGACAAAATAAGGTGGAATTTAAACTCACAAGTGAAGGGGGAGAATTCCCGGTCCTTCTTGATAAAGAGGAGATGAAACGCGTGCTGGACAACCTGTTTACCAATACCATACACTACCGCAGGCATCCCCATTCAAATGTGGTGATATCCCTAAGGCGTGTGGAACGCAGTACAGTGGTGGAGTTCATCTTTTCCGACGATGGGCCGGGGGTGCCGGAAGAAAGCCTGGACCGCCTGTTTGAGAGCTTTTACCGGGTGGATGGGGCCAGGAGTAATTCTGGGGAAGGCAGCGGAATCGGACTGGCTGTTGTAAAGGAGATCATATCAGGCCACAGAGGAATCGTCCATGCGGAAAATCATGGAGGCCTTGCGATTATTATACATCTGCCAATAACAGAGGAGAAATAGCATGAATAAAGTATTGATAGTAGAAGACGACGAGTTGATTGCAGAACTGGAACGGGATTATCTGGAGGCCGGCGGTTTTGAAGTAGAGCTTATTTTTGATGGAAATGAGGGGCTTAACCGGGCAATGGCCGGCGGCTGGGATGCCCTGATTCTGGATGTGATGCTGCCGGGTAAAAGTGGGTTTGAGGTGTGCCGGGAGGTAAGGAAATCCTTGCATTTGCCGGTTATCATGGTCACAGCCAAAAAAGAGGATGTAGACAAAATACGGGGACTTGGCCTGGGGGCGGACGATTATCTGGTAAAGCCTTTCAGTCCTGCGGAATTGGTAGCCAGGGTAAAATCCCATATCCAGATTCACGAGAGACTGCTGGAGCACCGGGAGCAGCAAAAGGAGGACGCAATTATCGTGAAGAATCTCGCCATCCGTCCTAAGGAAAGAAGGGTATACTTGAATGGCGAGGAAATGAACCTGGCCAATAAGGAATTTGAAGTGCTTCTTTTCCTGGCTGAGAATCCCAATATTGTTTTCTCAAAAGATACATTGTTTGACCGGATTTGGGGCATGGACTCGGTAGGAAATACGGCGACTGTGACAGTACATATAAACCGTTTGAGAGAGAAACTGGAGAAGAATGCCGATTCCTCACCGTTTATTGAGACGGTCTGGGGAGCCGGATACCGGTTTAAGGTGGAGTGAGGAGAAAAATCCATCTAAGTTCCGAAGAAGAAATGTAAGGGGAAGAAAGCCGCAGGGGATGTTTGCAAAAAGAGCGATTAAAAATATTACGAAAGGAAATAGGATTCATGAGACTATATAAGAAGAAGCTGTTTGCGGGATTGGTGTTGGCTGCCATGTTTGTATCGTCAGCCTATAGTGCCGGAAATCTACAGCCGGAAGAAGCAGCCAGGAGTGAACATACAGCTGTAACAACAATGGAGACGTCAGAAATAGCGACGACGGAGGAGAGCAGAGCAATAACGATGAATGTACAGATAGGCAGCAGTACATTTACAGCAACGCTGGAGGATAATACGGCAGTGGATTCTTTTGTCAGGATGATGCAGACTGCTCCTGTAGTAATCCAGATGAATGACTATTCCGGATTTGAAAAGGTAGGCTCGATTGGAACCAGTCTGCCGGCCAGTAACAGTCAAACCACGACGCAGTCAGGGGATATTGTTTTATATAACGGAAATCAGATCGTAATATTTTATGGTTCTAATTCCTGGAGCTATACGAGGCTGGGCAAAATAGATGATTTATCCGGATGGACGGAAGCGCTTGGAAGCGGTGATGTGACAGTAACATTTTCTTTGGAATAGCTGGAATGGGAAAAGAAACAGGCGGCCTCTGCATGGCGTGTTGCAGAGGCTGCCTGTCCTTGTCCGAATTGACAGTAACTATATTTTGCAGAGCACGTGTTTTTCTACGCCATATGGCAGGTCTGCATGGAAGATTAGATACTGCTATGAAAAGCGTCCTGCACATTTTTAAGAAAACGGTCCGCTGCTCCGGAAAATACCTGGTATTTTTTCCAGACAATGTCAAGATGGGCGTCCATCTTTGGTTTCAACGGCCGGAAACACAGGCGGCTGCCTTCTGAGGTGTCCACCAGCTTGTCCAGACACAGGGCGTATCCCAGTCCCTCCTCCACCATAAGGGAGGCATTGTATACAAGATTATAGGTGGCTACGATATTCAGCTTATCATAATCTTTTTTCAGCCAGCCTGAAAATTCATTGCTGACCGTAGTCTGTCGGGAGGATATAAGAGGCAGCTCCCAGATATCCTCCGGCCGGATGAAATCGTGGGCGGCCAGAAGGCAGTCCTTGGGCATTAATAGCCCCCAGGTATCGGTGGCAGGAAGGCGGATATAATCATACTTTTTCATATCTGCTGGTTCGATGAGGATTCCAAAGTCCAGAAGCCCCTTGTCCAGCCGTTCCATCACATCATCCGCGTTTCCGCTGTATAAGTGGTAGCGGATATCAGGACAGCTCTTTTGTAAATCCGTGGCGATCCTGGCAATCAGACGCATGGCATCTGTCTCCCCGCCTCCAATGTAAATGTCTCCGCCAATGGCCTCATCCGGCGCCGTAAGTTCCGCTTCTGTCTTATCTACCAGATCGAGTATTTCCGCCGCCCGTTTGCGGAGGAGCATCCCTTCCTCTGTCAATGTGATTCTGCGGTTTCCGCGGATCAACAGTTTTTTTCCGATCTCATTCTCTAAGTCCATGAGCTGCCTTGACAGCGTTGGCTGTGTCATATGGAGGGACTCCGCGGCCCCTGATATGCTTTCTTCCCTGGTGACAGCCATAAAGTATCTTAAAACACGAATATCCAATCTGATTCCTCCATTCCTGTTATTTATGCCAGACACACGAAAATTCTTCTATGTCTATTATATATAGAATGTGATATGCCTGTCAAGTATGGGATTGTATTTAATATAAGTATTTGATATGAATATGATTTTGGATTACAATAAAGACATAAAAGAAGCAAATAATTTGCGAGGAGGAAAATATGCAGAAGGAAAGCATCATGGGGACAACACCGATCCCCCGATTAATCATAAAAACGTCCATACCACTGATTATATCATTGCTGGTAAACAATCTTTATAACCTTGTGGACAGTATCTTTGTCTCCCGTGTCAGCGAGGATGCGCTGACGGGAATCTCAATTGCGGCGCCGCTGCAGATGCTCATGATTGCGCTGGGATGCGGGCTGGCCGTGGGGCTGAACGCAATGGTATCCAAAGCCATGGGAGAAAAGCAACCGGAGGAAGTAAAAAAGACAACATCGGCGGCAATCGTCATGGCATTCGGAGCGTATCTGATTAATGTAATTGTCTGCTTGTTACTTGTAAAACCATACTTTGCATGGCAGGCCGGCGGGAATGAAGTGATTGCGCGGTACGGAATTTCCTATATACGGATCTGCATGCTCTTTTCCTTTGGCCAGATGCTCCAGTGGGTGTTTGACCGGCTGTTGATTGCGACAGGAAAATCCAATCTGTTCCTTGCCACGCTGGGGACAGCTTCCCTCGTGAATGTGATTTTAGACCCAATCCTGATATTTGGATATTTTGGTTTTCCGGCCATGGGGACGGCAGGGGCGGCCGCAGCGACCATTACGGGGCAGCTGGCAGGAGGACTTCTTGGAATTTATCTGAATATAAAAAGGAACAAAGAAATCCCGGTTCATTTTACCCTGCATATCCAGAAAAAGTATGTGGCTAATATCCTGAAAGTTGGAATCCCCACAGCGATTGTACAGGGAATCATGTCCGTCATGGGAATATTTATCAATACCATCCTGTACCAGTTTTCATCAACAGCAGTGGCAATCTATGGAATCCTGATGAAAGTTCAGAACCTGGCACAGATTGGCGTCCAGGGAATGAACAACGGCCTGATCCCGATTATTGCTTACAATTATGGGGCCGGAAAAGAAAAGAGAATCCATGAGACAATCCGGTGCGCATTTCTTTATGCAGTGATAATCATGATAGTGGTCCTGATTTCTCTTGAATTGATACCGGATAAAATCCTGATGTTGTTTGACGCCTCTGAGCAGATGATACGGCTCGGTATTCCAGCGGTCAGAATTATGTCGGTCAGCTTTTTTGTATCGTCGGTGGGGATTATATTTGCGGCAATTTTTCAGGGGTTTGGAAATGGAAACTACAGCATGTATCTTGCATTCATGCGCCAGGTAATTCTGCTCATACCGATTCTTCTGATTGGAGCAGCTATAGGAAATATAACGGTTATCTGGTCGGGGTTTGCGGTGGCGGAGGCGCTGTCCATTCCTTTTGGAATGTGGTTATATGGAAAAGTAACACAAAATATGATTGCGCCTATGGCAGAAACTTATGGGGAAAACAGGGTCGAAACTGCATAGAAACAATAAATCAATAAGTGTCAATTATATGTAGAACACACGATGCTTTGCGGGTATAGAGGGAAATGGAGACAAGGGAGGTGATAGATTAGAATGGCAAACTATGTGGAAAACCCTGATTCCGTGATTCAAAATCTGGAGGATGCCGGATGTGATCTGGAGATGGTGGCAGAGTTTATGAATTTAGGCATCGCTGGAAACCGGCAGAACCAGTTAAAGCTGTTGGAACAGCATAGAAAACGCCTGTTGGAAAAAGTACATATGAATGAAAAGCGGATTGACTGCCTGGACTATCTGGTGTTTCAGATGAATAAAGAAGAATAACAGGATTATATAAGGAAGGAGTGCTGAACCCTGCCTATACCTTTACGCTGCCCAGGTATCAGATGGTGGCAGGCTTTTATGATATTATGTCTCATATTCTGGAACAGTACTTTTCCGGTGAGGATGACAATACTTCCGATTATATCATGGAGGGGATGTTAAAATCCATGATTCACAGCTCCAGGATTGCAGTTAAGAATCCTTTGGACTATGGGGCCAGAAGCAATATCATGTGGACCGCTACATGGGCATTAAATACACTGGTGTCCAAAGGAAAGACAACAGACTGGATGGTGCATATGATTGGGCAGACGGCAGGAGCTTACACGGATGCCACCCACGGAATGACACTGTCTGCCGTTTCCATGGCCTATTACATATTCCTGATGCCTTACGGCCTTGCTAAATTAAAACGGTATGCTGTCAATGTATGGGATGTGGACCCAGCCGGAAAAACCGATGAGGAACTTGCGGCGGAGGGCCTGAAACAGATGGATAGCTACATGAAGGAACTGGGCCTTGTAATGAGTATCTGCGAACTGGGAGTCACAGAGGAAATGATCGGGGGCATAGCGAACGGTACATTTGTGATGGACGGCGGCTATAAGGTACTGACCCATGATGAGATTGTACAGATTTTGAAGGAAAGCATGGCATAAAAAGTATACCCAAAAGGTACCCCGTAATTCAAGCCTTGCGGGCAGGGCGCGCTTTGTGCGGTAAGATATGGAAGAAAAGAAAGGAACATTATCATGGCAAATTACATTGCAGAATTAAGTAAAGATGTAGAAAGAAAACACGTGAGATATAATAACCGTTACGGACTTGCCATTGCAGCAGATCTCTATCAGGCAAAGGCGATCGATGGCAGCGAAACGCATCCGGCGATTATCGTGGGTGCGCCCTATGGCGGCGTAAAAGAGCAGGGGCCTTGCGTTTATGCCAATGAACTGGCCAAAAGAGGATTTGTGGTCCTGACCTTTGACCAGTCCTTTATGGGGGAGTCCGCCGGGGAGCCGAGGAATCTTTCGTCGCCGGAAATCTTTACGGAGAATTTCAGCGCAGCGGTGGATTACCTTGGAGTCAAAGTCCCATATGTGGACTGTGATAAAATCGGGGTAATCGGTATCTGTGGTTCCGGAGGCTTCGCTTTATCCGCAGCACAGGCGGATACAAGAATCAAAGCGGTGGCAACCGCAAGCATGTATGTCATGACAACCGCCGTCCGAGGCACGCAGGATCAAGCTGCGCTGGCAGAAATGAAAGAACGGCTGTCTCTGAAACGGTGGGAAGATTTTGAACAGGGATATCCGGAATATATTCCCAGTTTTCCGGAAGAACCCATAGATGCAGTGCCGGAAGGAATGCTGGAGCCGGGAGCTGAATGGTTCCGCTTCTACGCAGTAAAGAGAGGCCACCATCCGAACGCCAGAGGCGGATTTACTACAACCAGTGATCTGGCATTTTTGAATGCCGACTTAACCGCGTTTGTTGGGGAGATATCACCAAGGCCCGTTCTCTTTATTGCAGGTGACCGTGCCCACTCAAAGTTCTTTTCTGAAATGGTATACGAGAAAGCACAGGAGCCGAAGGAACTTTATGTGGTGGAGGATGCGGAGCACATTGATTTATATGACAGGACAGATCGGATTCCCTTTGATAAGCTGGAGCGCTTTTTCAGAGAGAATTTGTGAAAGGAAGGAAATGTATGAGTAAAAGAATTCTGGTTTTATCGACCAGCCCCCGTATCGGCGGAAATTCGGAGACACTGGCGGATGTATTTATAAAAGGCGCAGAGGAGGCAGGTCATGAGACAAAGAAAATCTGCCTTTATGATAAGAAAATTGAATTCTGCAAGGGCTGCCTGGGCTGCCAGACCACAGGGAAATGTATCCTGCGCGACGACGCAGAAAGAATTATAGCGCAGATGAAAGCAATGGATGTATTGGTATTTGCGACCCCGATTTATTTCTATGAGATGTCAGGGCAGATGAAAACATTGTTGGACCGCACCAATCCGCTGTTCCCGGCAGAGTATGAATTCCGTGACATTTATCTGCTGGCCACTTCGGCGGACGAGGAGGAAAGCTCTATGGAGGCTGCAGTGAAAGGCCTGGAGGGCTGGATCAGCTGTTTTGAAAAGTCCCGTCTGGCCGGCGTCGTGCGCGGAACCGGTGCTGACAAAAAAGGAGCAATAGAGGAATGTGGGGAAGCGCTGTCTGCCGCATATGAAATGGGTAGAAATGTTTAGAAGGAGGCCGGGGCAATTTCCCTGGTGACAACCATACCGGTCGCTGCAATCGCCTCTAAATAGTGAGATGCAGACAGTTAAAACCGCCCGTACCCAAAATGGCTGAGTATTTCTGAAATCCAGAAAACCCAGCTATATGATATACTCAAAAAGCATAGAAATCAATTTGATATAAGCATTGGATATTTCATGCTATTGGTATTAAAATATCGTCAGATAAAGAAAAAGAGTAAAACGGCAAAGTTTATTTAAAGTTTATACTTATGTTAGCCAGCCGTTATTTTCGTCAGTTAGGATAGTTCATATTAAGAAACAGACTCACATTATTTTAAGGAGGAGAAGACAAAATGAAACAGATTAATCAGAAGTTTTTAACAGGAGAGCGCGCGTTATTCCAGGGTAAGGATTTGAAAATCTATGATACCACTTTTGCTGATGGGGAATCCCCTTTAAAGGAAAGCAGAAACATTGAGCTTTACCGCAGCATGTTCAAGTGGAAATATCCGCTGTGGTACAGTCACAATATTAAAATGGAGGACTGCGTGCTGTTTGAGATGGGGCGTGCCGGAATCTGGTATACGGAGAATATCTCCATGAAAAACTGTATTGTGGAGGCTCCAAAAAATTTCCGCCGTACCACCGGAATCGAACTGGAGCGCGTTACCATGCCGAATGCAGGTGAGACCCTGTGGAACTGCGATCAGATCCGGATGGACCAGGTATCCGCGAAAGGCGATTATTTTGCAATGAACAGCAGCAATCTTTATATCGACGGCTTTGAACTGGTTGGAAATTATTCCTTTGATGGGGTTAAAAATGCGGAAATTCATCACGCAAGGCTGCTGTCCAAGGACGCGTTCTGGAACAGTGAAAATGTAACGGTTTATGATTCCTTTATTTCCGGCGAATATTTAGGCTGGAATGCGAAGAACTTAACGCTCATCAACTGTACCATTGAAAGCAGCCAGGGTATGTGTTACATTGACAATCTGGTGATGAAAAACTGCCGCCTTTTAAATACAACGCTTGCATTTGAATATTCCACGGTGGATGTGGAGGTGAACAATACCATTGACAGCGTTTTAAATCCCAACAGCGGCATAATCCGGGCAGGAAAAATCGAAGAACTGATTATGGATGCATCAAAGATTGATGTGACAAAAACGTTCATTCAGACGGAAGAATTAAAGGAGGCTGTGTAGGATGCCTTACAACTTTGATGAGTTAACCGAGCGCCGGGGAACAGGTTCCATGAAGTGGGATGTACCGGAGGGTGAGCTTCCCATGTGGGTGGCGGATATGGATTTTGAGACAGCCCCGGAAATCAGGGAAGCGCTGATGAAACGGGCAGCCCATGGGATTTTTGGCTATACGGTAGTTCCGGACGCATGGAGAGAAGCAGTCACCGGCTGGTGGGAACGGCGGCACGGCTTTGTGATGGAAAAAGACTGGCTGGTATTTACCACCGGAGTGGTTCCGGCTATTTCAAGCGGCGTCAGAAAGCTGACGACGGTTGGAGAAAATGTGCTGGTTCAGACACCGGTCTACAACATCTTTTTTAATTCTATCCGAAACAATGGCCGGAACATCATCGAGAACAGGCTGCTCTATGATGGAGCGGGCTACCGGATTGACTGGGAGGACTTAGAGAAGAAGCTGTCAGATCCGCAGACGACTCTGATGATTCTCTGTAATCCTCACAATCCCACCGGAATGCTCTGGACGCGGGAAGAACTGGGGAGAATCGGAGAGCTATGTGCGGCCAATCATGTGAAGATTATGTCGGATGAGATTCATTGTGATCTGACAGAGCCGGGGTACGGTTATATCCCCTTTGCATCAGTATCAGAAACATGCGCTCAGAACAGCATCACCTGCATCGCTCCAACGAAAGCCTTTAATCTGGCTGGTTTGCAGACAGCAGCTGTCATGGTGCCAAACGAAGAACTACGTCACAAGATGGAGCGCGCTTTGAATACGGATGAAGTAGCGGAACCCAACGCCTTTGCGATTGAAGCTGCCATTGCAGCATTTACAAAAGGCGAGGGCTGGCTGGATGCGCTTAGGGAGTATTTGGCAGAAAACAGGAAAACAGTCCGTAAATTTCTGAACGATGAAATCCCGGAGATGTCTCTGGTACCGGCCCACGCCACCTATCTGCTCTGGCTGGACTGCCGTAAAATCATTGTGGATGCGTCAGAATTATGCCGGTATCTCAGAAAGGAGACAGGACTTTACCTGTCAGCCGGTATGGTATATGGCGGAAACGGCAGAGAATTTCTGCGAATGAATACAGCCTGCCCGAAAGAACGGCTTCTGGATGGTTTAGAGCGTTTGAAACAGGGCGTTAAGACCTATGAGGAATATGCAGCCGAAAGCTGTTGATGATGATAGAAGGGTGACCATGTACTATAAAAAGTTTCGTTCATTAAATTTATCAGCATTGGGGCTGGGCGCATTGCGCCTGCCCATGGAAAAGGACAATCCAAACCGTATTGACAGGGAAGAAGGACGAAAAGTCATTGACCAGTCATTGTCCAGTGGTATCAACTATATTGACACAGCCTTACCTCGCCACAAAATTCTATGGGGCAGCTAATCCGGATATACAAGCCGTGTTTGAAGAACAGCTCAAGCGTATTCAGACAGATTATTTTGATTTTTATCTTCTGCATGGCATGGATGAAAACTTCATTTCAGACTATATGGATAAAGATAAGGACTAACTTGGTCCACTACTGATTCAGGGATACAATGAGCGCAGGCTCAGCGGTGAAACGTGGCGTCTTGCCAGTCTTGACAACACCGCAGGCCCCGAAACATGTCTTCAATGCGGCGCATGCAGAAAGCATTGTCCGCAGAAGATTGATATCCCGGGGACGATGAGGGCGTTTGCTTCTCTGCTTGGGAATGGCAGATAAAGCTCGGACAGGAAAATGGAGGAGAAGGATGGTGCACTATGGCAGAAGCAATCAGACAGGAAATTATCTATCTCTGGTATTATCTTGATCTGCAATCCCGTCAAATCGAGTATTATAATGCCAAATTACATTGCAGAATTGAGTGAACGATATAGAAAGAAAACACGTGAGATATCTAACAACTGGGTAGTTGAACATAGATAAAATATTTCGGAATAGCTTATATGGCGCCCCCTGTTATTGCATGATATGGTAAACATGATATAATAATCTATAGTTAAAGCGTATGACTGGAAGGTATTTTCGGTACATTTTGTATTTTACTTTTCAACTTTTACAAAGTATATTTTTAAATAATATAGTGGCTTGACATGGGGATAGGGGGTACATATGAATTTTGAACTCAACATTAACATCATTCGGAATTTTGTCACGGTTGCTGAGATGGGTAATATCACAAATGCTGCAGAAAAGCTTTACATCACACAGCCTACCCTGAGCAGACAGATTTCCAGTTTAGAAAGCTCGCTTAATGTTGCACTTTTAGAGCGGATGAAAACAGGGGTTACGCTGACCGCAGCAGGCGAATCTTTTTACAAACAGTGCTGTAATTTAGTTAAGGCTTATGACGAGCTCATTGGGAAAGTGTATGAGTTTCACAATATCATTGCGGGTACATTAAATATTGGATATCAAAAGTCCAGTGAAGAAATGTTGATTTCCTTTAACGGCCGGTTTGCAAAAGACTATCCCCATGTCTCCATTAAAAACTTTCGGCAGACAGGTGATAACTTTATTAACCGGTTAATATACGGGGAACTGGACGCTGCCTACATATACGGTTTGGAACTAAACCGGCATTATAAGAATATTAAAAGTATACAGGTGGGTATGCTGCAGAATATGCTGCTGGTATCTACGGAGAATCCCCTCGCAAAGCGTAAAAAGGTCCATCTGTCAGAATTATCAAATGAAAAGTTTGTTATGCCGAGCAAGAATACCTCCCCTTTTAAAGCACTGGAGATTGCGAATGGGTGCAAAAAATACGGATATGAACCGCAGGTGGCTACTACTGCGGAGAATATCATTGATTATGTATTAGGAATTGTACAGTATAATGGAATCGCAATCCTTCCGTATATGCGGAATATGGATGACTCGGATGAGGTGGTATATCTGGAATTAGAAGGATATATGACGGACTATCCGGTCCATCTTGCATGGAATACAGCAAATACTAACTCAGTGCTTCCCGTTTATCTGTCTTTTATCAAACAACAGCCAGTTCTGACACCGCCAATCCGGCAGAGAGAGTTATAGTAACCAATTTAGAAATTTGATTATGATCCGCCTGGAAACAGGCGGTTTTTTTGTATATGGATTTCTGAAAACAACTATAGCAGTTATGTATGGAATGGAACTTTTTGAGGAATATCTTGCATTTTACGAACAACGAAAAGTGGAATAAACTAACTATATAAAATAAATCCTATGGAAAGGAGAGGGGAAGATGAGCGAATCTATCTTATGTGAGCGCTGTGAAAAAAACAATGATATCGTAATCATCACATTCAATAAGCCGGAAAAATTAAATGCGTTAAGTGTGGAAGACCTCCAGGAACTGGATACCCTGGTTGAGCAGCTGCATGAAGATAAGTCATGCCGCGTTATTATCATTACCGGAAGGGGAAGAGGTTTTATTGCAGGGGCGGATATCAGCAAGTTAAAGACCGCATCCAAGGAACATGCCATGATGTATTCCCGGTGGGCCAAGAGGCTCTATGAAAAGATTGAGAGAGGGCGTCAGACGGTAATAGCGGCCGTCAATGGATATGCCCTTGGCGGAGGGTTGGAGCTGGCAATTTCATGTGATATCAGGGTGGCTGCAGAGAGCGCGAAGCTGGGGCTTACGGAGACATCCCTTGGAAGTATTCCGGGATCCTGCGGAACGCTCCGGCTTCCGAGACTGATTGGATTGGGGTATGCCAAAGAGATGCTGGCAACGGCGGAGAAGATACCGGCGGCCCGGGCAGCTGAGATTGGCCTTGTGAATCATGTGGTGCCGGATGATGAACTGATGGAATATACCCTTGCCTTGGCGGAGAGGATTGCCTGTAACAGCACAACTGCAATCGGCATAGGAAAACGCCTGATGACAGATGGACTGGAGATGGATATCCACAGGGCAATGGAATTAGAAACCTTGATGATTGGCGCTAACTATGGAGGACATGACCAGAGAGAAGGAATGGCTGCTTTTATGGAAAAACGTAAACCTGTTTTTGAATAAGTAAAAAATGAATTAGATATTGGAGGAAAAAAAGATGGCAGAGAAAAAAGAAGCAAAAGATTACAGAGAATATGTATCAGGCCTCGTGGCAAAGGCAAGAAAGGCACAGGCCGCATATGCCGGGTTCACACAGGAACAGCTTGATAAGGCTGCCCGGGCAGCAGCAAAGAGTGTATATGACAACGCAGAGCTTCTGGCTGTGGAAGCAGTAGAAGAGACCGGTATGGGAACCGTAGAAGGAAAGATTAAAAAGATGCGCGGCGCCATGACAAACCAGTGGGCCTATTCCAAAGGAAGGGTATCCAAAGGCATTGTGGGCTGGGAAAAAGGAAAGCTGGATGTGGACTGTATCTTAAAGATTGCAAAACCCGCCGGAGTCATTGCGGGCGTCATGCCGGTGACCAATCCCACCACGACTATGGGTGCAAATGCAATGCAGGCATTGAAGGCCGGAAACGCAATTATTGTATGCCCTCATCCGCGCGCCAAGAATGTTTCCCTTCACTGCGCTGATATAATCCGCAAGGCAATTGCAGCAACCGGGGCACCGGAAGATCTGGTGCAGTGTGTGGATGAGCCGGCAATCGCCCTGACGGGAGAGGTAATGGCACAGTGCGATCTGGTGGTGGCAACAGGAGGTCCAAACATTGTAAAGGCGGCAAATTCAAGCGGAAATCCATCCTTGGGAGTTGGACAGGGGAACTGTCAGGTGATTATCGACAAGGGAATGACAGGCAGATTTGACGAGATAGCCGCCGACATCATGGTAAACAGGGCATATGACAGCGGTATTCCATGCACAGGCGAACAGACCATTATTGTACCTGAGTGCGATAAACAGGCGATGTACGATGCGGTTAACCGCAACAAGGGTATGGTTGTAACAGATCCGACAGCCATTGAAAAGCTGCGTCAAATGTTATTTAAGAAAAACGAAGCAACGGGGGAGATGACGGCCAACCCTACCTATGTAGGGATGGATATTAAGAAGCTGGGCGCGGAAATGGGGGTTGAAGTACCGGATGGAGTGCTGTCGATTGTAGTTGAGATTAGCAAATACGGAAATGATGAACTGCTGTGCAAAGAGAAAATGTGTCCTATTGCTGCGATGATTACATACAGTGGGGATTGGAAGGAAGCTGTCCACATTGCCAAGACCAATCTTCTGATGGAGGGGGCAGGCCATTCTACGGATATATATACCGAGGATAAAGACCATCAGATTTACGCGGGATTGGAGATTCCGGTTTGCCGTATGCCCGTCAATGTGGGACAGGGAGCCGTTGGAGGACGCCCATATTATACAGGAGGCATGCCAAGCACCAGCGGTATCGGATGCGGATACTGGCAGAAGAATATGCTTGGTGAGAATTTGACCTTTGAGCATCTCCTTAACTATACCAGGATGCTTTATAAGGTGGATGCGGATCCGGTAGAATTGACAGATGAAGAGGTATGGGCTGAAAACGAATAGGGAGAGGATAAAATGGTTTTTCATAAAATAGAAGATATTATAGAGAAGGCGCGTTCTTTGGACCATCCGAGAAGGGTTGCGGTTGCGCAGGCAGAGCATGACCATGTGATAGAAGCAGTGCTGCGTGCAAAGAAGGATGGTTTTGTAGACCCTATTCTGCTGGGGCGCAAGGAACCAATCAAAGCGTTAGTAGAACAATTCGGGGGAGATATTCCGGATGAACAATACATAGATATTCCGTCCGATGACCCCAATGAGATTGCGGCCGCGACGATTGAGGTAGTGAAAGAGGGAAAAGCAGATTTCATTATGAAAGGAAAACTGAATACGGCAGAAATACTCCGCGCTGTCCTGAATAAGGAACGGGGACTGGAGCATGGAAAACTGATTACTCAGTTTTCCTTTGCCCAGATACCGGGATATCCAAAGCTGGTTGTATTAAATGACGCTGCAATAACGCCCTATCCAACTCTGGAACAAAAGGCGGAACAGATTATGCTGGTGAGCCGGACGCTGCGGGATATCGGGTATGACCAGGAAATCTATGTGGCAGCACTGTGTGCCGCAGAAAATCTGAATCCAAAGATTATTGAATCATCGGAGGCCAAACTGCTGAAGGATATGTGCCAGAAGGGCGCATTTCCGGGTGTCTATGTGGAGGGCCCTATCTCCTTGGATATCACGCTGGATGCAGAGGTGGCAAGGCTCAAGGGCTTTGAAAGCCCGGTTGCAGGAAATGCGGATGTATTGCTGTTCCCCAACATGGTTGCTGGTAATCTGGCATCCAAGATGCTGACCATTGTAGGCGGAGGCGTCAGTGTGGGTATGGTTATCGGAGCCGGAGTGCCGATCTCGCTTACCTCCCGGGCGGCAACAGCAGACGCAAAGTACAGTTCCCTTGCGCTTGCCGCAACAGCTGTATAAGAAGGGAGTAAAGGTATGATACCACAGAAAATATTGGTGCTGAATTTTGGGGGAACCTCTTCTAAATGTTCCGTTTACATTGGCGACATATGTGCGTCGGATTTAGATATTAAGTACACGAAGGATGAGGAAAACCTAAACAGCGACGGGAAGTCCCAAGTGGACCATAAGACGGAAGTGATTCTTAAATGGCTGGAGGAAGAGAAGCTTACTGTCAATGATTTTGATGGTATTGCAATGCGCGGCGGCGGGGTATTTAATGGCGCCGACGGCGGCACTTATCAGGTGGAGGGTGCGCTTCATGATCATCTGATGGGCCAGTACACACCCGATCTTCCGCCCATGCATGCCACAAGGATTACCATTGCGGTAGTGGATGAGCTTTTGAAACACGCGGACAGGAAGATTCCGGTTTACAGCACGGATCCCTGCTCCGTATCACAATTGCCAGAGTACGCCAGGGTTACAGGCTGTCCTCTGTTTAAGAAGAGGGCTTCCTTCCATGCGCTTAACCAAAGAGTGGTGGCCCGCATGGCGGCAAAGGATATCGGGAAAACTTATGACACAGCAAAGGTAATTGTCGCACATTGCGGCGGCGGCATCTCCATTGGAGCACACGATCACGGAAGGGTCATTGAAGTGAATGATTCCACCGGTGACGGCGACGGCCCCTTTTCCGCAAACCGCGCAGGCACTGTGCCCACGGGACAGTTAGTCCATCTGTGCTATAGTGGTAAGATGACAGAGCGGGAGGTATTGGATCTGCTGAAGAAAAACAGCGGATTGAAGGGATATCTTGGAACATCGGATTTGCGGGAGATCGAAAAGAGAATGGATGAAGGGGACGAGAAGGCAAAACTCATTTACGATGCCTTGGTGCACCAGATTTGCGCTCAGATTGGTGTTTGCTATGCTGCGCTGCGCTGCGAATGTGATGTCATAGCTGTTACGGCAGGCATGTCAAAATCATCCCGCCTTTTGGAGGATATACGCAGCCGTGTGGGAAAAATGGCTCCCGTAACCGCCTATTCGGGGGATTACGAGAATAAAGCCCTGGCTCTTGGCGCGCTGAGAGTGATGCGTGGGGAGGAGGAACTGGCCGTGTACCATGGAGAAGAGGGCTATATGCAGCCGGTGACCCCATGGAAGAAAATAGAAGAAATGAGTGAGGCTGGATGAAAAAGGTTATCATTTTTGTTTGCTTTGTTCTTCTGTTTGGAAACCGGTGGTTTCCTGCTGTTCCAGGACTAAATCCGGTAGGTGTTACGACACTGAGTATTTTCGTGGGCACGATGCTCCTGATGATTCTGGTGGATATTACCTGGCCTGTCTATCCCGCCATAGCCGCATTGACATTGAATGGTATCTTCCCCATGAATGAGGCGCTGAAGCTGTCCTTCGGTAACCACATTTTCATGTTTGTGTTGATGAACACGCTGGTGCTGGCGGTACTACGGGACAGCGGTGTCTTAAAGCGCATTGCGGTGTGGATGATGACCCGGCCCATCAGTAAGAAAAATCCCTGGTTTTTCCTCATTGCAATGTACCTAAGTGAGCTGATTCTGGGCTGCTTTATGAACTGCACTGTCATTATCATTCTCTACTGTACCATTGCCGAGACCATTTTCGATGCAATGGGCCTGGAAAAAGGTGACAAAATGACAGAACAGATTTCAATTGGTGTGCTGGTAATCTGCGCCATGTCCTATGGCATCAGTCCCATCGGCCATCCGGTGGCCATCATCGCTATGGAATTGTTTTCTTCGCTCCAGGTAGTGAACTATGCTCAGTTTCTTATGGTGGGCCTGTTGAGTGCGGGAGTGTTTTTTGTGTTATTTCTCCTTGTCATGCGGTTTGTGTTTCGTCTGGACGTAGAGAAATTCCGAAGCTTTGACCCGGATCTTCTGAAAAAAGATATCGGCCCTGTTACAAAGGAAGAAATAGTGAGTCTGGGCGTTTTTTTGATTGTAGTGGCCTGGTGGGTCCTTCCCGGCCTTATCCGCGATATACTGCCTGGGGTTTACACCTTTATGGATAACCTGGGCTATTGTTTCCCGCTGCTGCTGGCCATCGCTTTTTTCTGCACTGTGCCGGTGAACGGGAAACTCATGATGCACCATGTTACATCCCTTAAACGGGACGCCTCCTGGCAGGCGGCCTACCCTATGGCTACAGCCATGATGCTCTCTGCCGCCATTACCCGGCCGGAAGCAGGTATCACAGAATTTGCATTTGGACTTTTGCGCCCTGCCTTAGGCTCCATGCCAGCCTTTGTTTTTGTGCTGGTGGCTTCCGGAGCAGCTATGATGCTGGCGAATTTCTCCAATATTACAATCATCGTTACCTTGTTCGGCACGGTGGCGGTTACATTGATGCAGAGCAGCATCATCACAGGTGTGGCGGCGGGACCGTTCTGTATCGTGTTTGCTATTTCCGCCTGTATGGCGGTGGCTACGGTCAGTTCCACCTATGGCGCCATTACCTTTTCCGGCGGTTGGGTTACAAAACAAAAACAGCTGACAGAGGGTTTGACCTTCGCGGTTTTGGCATGGCTGGTGACCATTCTGGTTGGCTATCCCTTTGGTATGCTGTTGTTCACGTAATGTGCTGAGCAGCATACTATACGGAAAGTCAGAGAGTCCTGCCTTTTTGATTATAAAATATGGTTATACATTGTGAAACAGCCCCCCAGGCTTGGTCAGAAGCCGGGGGGATATTTTTTGCACGCCTGGCGGGTGTTTGTTTTTTTGTCAGCCATACAGGTTATGTATTTTCTATGTGCAACTATGCATCTTTTGCATTTTATTATTCAATGTGTAAATGTTAGTATAAAAGCATAAAGAAACAAAAGAAAAAAGTTATTCATTATACAAATGGCAAATAAAACTATGGAGGATGCTGCGAATGAGTGGGCAATTTAAACATTTATTATCGCCAATGAAGATTGGTAAAGTCACGATTAAGAACAGAATGAGCGTTGCACCTATGGGGGCTGGTTATGGGAACCGTATGGGGGCTCATGGAGAGTATCGGAATTCGGCTATTGAATACATGGTAGAGCGTGCCAGAGGTGGATTCGGATTGTTTTATGCCGGAAGCATTCTTACAGATAAGGGGGTTGACCCTCATGATGATTATTCTCATTTTTTGAACAATAAAGCGGATTTTAAGAAAAGAGCACTGCGCCTGACGGAACGTGCATCCTACTATGACATGAAAGTGATCCAGCAGATTTCTTTTGGATGCGGACGGAATGAGCCGGGACAATACAGTTGTTCCCAGAATCCAAGATTTGGCACTCCCGGGGTGGTGACTCCGGAGCTGACCAGGGATCAAATCAAACAGAAAATAGATTATATGGTTGAAGCTGCCCAGCTTATGAAGCAGAGTGGATTCATAGGCGTTGAAATGCATGCCATGCATTGGGGATATCTTTTGGATCAGTTTGCCATGTCCATATTCAATCACCGGGAGGATGAATACGGCGGCTGTCTGGAAAACCGGCTGCGTGTTGCGAAAGAGCTGGTGCAGGGTATTAAGCAGGTCTGTGGCGATGACTTTGTGGTAGGCATGCGCATGGGGCTTAAAAGCTATATCAATGACCAGCTTAAAAGCGATTTGACCGGTGAGAATGAAGCCGGAAGGACATTGGAGGAAGCGGTTGAGATTGCAAAACTGCTGGAGACATACGGATATGATGTTCTGAGTGTGGACGCGGGCATATATGAATCCTTTTATCGGGCATGCCCTCCTCTTTACATTGAAAACGGTTATGTCATTCCCATGGCGGAAAAAGTAAAGGAAGCAGTTCATATTCCGGTCCTGTGCGGCACACGGATGAACGATCCCTTTGAGACGGAAAAAGCAATCGCTGACGGAAAGATCGACGGGGCGGTGCTGGGGCGCCCATCCCTGGCAGATCCATACTATGTAAAAAAATTGGAGATGGGAAAACCGGAAAAGATCCGTCCCTGTATTGGCTGCCTGGTTGGTTGTATGGGAAAAATCAGGAGCGGCCAGTATATGGCGTGCGCGGTGAATCCTACTCTGATGCAGGAAACAACCTATGGTGCCCAAAAAGCCCTTGTTTCAAAGAAAGTAGCTGTTATTGGCGGCGGAATTTCGGGAATGGAAGTGGCCCGGACAGCCAAAATGCGGGGACACGATGTGACCCTTTATGAGAAAACGGACCAGCTTGGCGGGCTGCTGATTGCGGCAGGCGCACATGATTTTAAAAAGGAGGTCCGGCAGTTAAAGGACTGGTATATCGGTGAGATAAAGGATTTGGGTATTCCAGTTAAATATAACGCGGAAATGAGCATCGGGGATATAAAGGAGTTGGGTGCTGATACAGTAGTTCTTGCCATGGGTTCAAAGCCAATTATGCCTGAAATTGAAGGGATTCATCATCCGAAGTGTATTTCCGGCGTAGATGCCCTGAAGCAGGAGACTGACATAGGGCAGGATATCGTGATTGTGGGAGGCGGCCTTGTTGGATGTGAGACGGCGCTTGATTTTGCGAAACAGGGAAAGCATGTGACCATAGTGGAGGGAACGGAGCGGGTGCTGGGAAACAGCGCAATGATTCCCCTTATGGTGGCTCAGGCAATTCCAGATATGCTGGATTACTACAAGGTGGAAGTCAAAGCGGGCTGCATGATTCAGGCAATTAACGACGAGGGAGCGGTCATTGTGCCGTCAGCAGGAGGAGCGGCATCTGTTATTTCAGCGGATAAAGTTATTATGTCAATCGGTTTAAAATCTGAGAGGTTTGATGTGTCCCAATTGCAGGGAAATGGCTTTGAAGTATTTACGGTTGGCGACAGCTTGAAGGTAGGGAATGTATATACCTGTATTGCAGGTGCCTATGATATCGCCAGGAGAATATAGACAAGAGAATATAGCGGATAAAAACAGGCATATTTTGCGGAGGTCTGTTTAAATATTGTAAAAGAAAGAAGGATTTCAGTATGAAAATTGTGAAAGCAGCTGTTTTAAAGGATTTCAACCAGGATTTTGAAATTGAAGAACTGGAGCAGGCGGAGCCGGAAGCAAACGAGGTGCGTGTAAAGCTGGTAAGCTGCGGTATCTGTCACACAGAGAATGCATACCGTACAAAGTTATGGGGAACCCCTTTGAAGATGCCCATTGTATTAGGCCATGAAGGAGCCGGTGTGGTAGAGGCGGTAGGCCCCGGGGTAACAAAGTTTAAAGTCGGTGATAAGGTCTGTATGACAACGCCATACTGCGGGGAATGCGATGCCTGTAAAAACGGAATGACCTGGTATTGCGAAAGGATGGTTGAACTTCAGATAGGCGGTTTTAATTATTACGGGAAAACACCACTGACCCTGAAGGGCAAGCCGGTTCATATGATGTTTAATCAGTCGGCATTGCAGGAATCCACGGTGCTTAACATTAATAACTGTGTAAAACTACCGGATGATTTTAATCTGAAGATTGCAGGCCCCCTTGGGTGCGGTCTGAGAACCGGTGCAGGCGCGGTTTACAACTGTCTGAAACCCCGTGTATGCGAATGGGTAGCAATTTTCGGCACTGGCGCTGTGGGCCATGCGGCTATGTGGATGGCAAAAGCTATGGGTGCTAAGACAATTGTGGTAGACATAAACAGAAAACGTCTGGACGAGGCTCTGACAAAAGGTGCCGACTATGCGGTTTGTACAGAGGGAATGACGGATTTTCATGAGATTGCAGAGGAAATACGCAAGGTAGCTGACGGAAAGGGTGTCCATCATGTAGTGGAGGGAACAGGAGCTCCTATATGCCATAAAGCAGCCATGCTGTCTCTGCGTTTTGGCGGACACTGCGCGCAGGTTTCCAATATCAATGCCATGGAGTTTGAGCGGTATACAAAGGATTGCAACGATGGCAGGCAAATCACTTTTGTGCGTATGGGAAATGTGGATGGAGAAATCATCATTCCTCTTATGGCTGACATGTACAAACGCGGAATGTTCCCATATGATGAACTTCTGACTTTCTATAAGTTTGAGGATGTAAACCAGGCGTTAAAGGACCATCATGAAGGCAAAGTGTTTAAGCCGGTTATCTTATTTGATTAGAATATATCTGAAAATTGCTTTCTGTCCGGGAAGGTTCATACAGGAGAAGATATGGGGGAAAATGTAAATGACTAAGACACAGAAAAAGGTTTTGGCAGCCGTGCTCATAGGAGTGCTGGTCTACTTCTTTATGCCGGCGTCCATGGGGCTTACGCCCCTGGGGGTTAAATTACTGTCGGTATTCATACCTACGGTCATCATATGGCTGATTGTGGGAGGCTCCGGCTGGTCAGCCCTGCTCAGTGTGACTATGATTGTTATGCTGGGGGTTTATGATGGCAACCTGGCATATCAGATGCAGTGGGGGACTTCATTGGTAGCCATGGTAATTCCGTTTTTCATGCTTGCATCGGTTCTGGAGGAATCAGGAGCCATTGAGTACATTGTAAAATGGATTATATCCAGAAAGATAGTACATGGAAGGCCGACGTTATTTACGATTTTATTTACGGTCAGCCTTTTGGTAGTCAATGTATTCGTGCATCCTTTTGTGGTACTTGTACTGTATTTTAAGCTGTTAAGGCAGATTGCGGCGGATATCGGAGAAAGTACGGACAGTACATTCTATCGGTCCCACGGCATGCTTATAGGCTGGATTTCCCAATTTTGTGACGGCACCCTGATTTGGCTGCGACCCTGGATTCTGTCCATGGTAGCCATTGTGGCAGCCTACGGATTTGAGAATTTTACCATAACGGCGTTTCTCCGGATTTCCATTATCTATCTGCTGACTGCCACATTTATACTATTTTTGATTGTGAAGCTGTGGATTCGTCCGGATGTGTCCAAACTAAAAGATTTTGATGATGAGGCCATGCGCCGGAGCCTGAAGGAAAAGCCATTATCCAGAAACGCTAAAATAGCACTTACAGGAATGGCAGCAGTCATGCTCTGCTATCTTCTATCATCCTTCTCTGTGCTGGGCTCAGTTGCAACCTATCTGGGCGCGCTTCCGGTGGCTGCTCCGATTACCCTTGCTGTCACACTGTTATGTATCATCAGTGTAGATGGGAAACCTGTTATTAATATGAGCAAAGCTGCCTTAAACGTACCCTGGGAGACGGTCCTGTTCCTTGGAGGAATCATGTTTTATGCCAGTATATTCGGCGGGGAGCAGTATGGTATTACCGTGATGCTGCAAAACCTTCTGACTCCATTGGTAAGCAGTATTCCTACTGCCGCAGCCATGCTGATCGCCCTTGTGGCAGCCAGTATATTTACCAATCTGGCATCCAACTCGGTATCGGTTATTGTTGTGGCCGCCAGCTTTATTCCGGCGCTGCTAAATATCCCGGGTGCTGATAAAGCACAGATTCTGGCCTTTGGCGCCTGTATTATTTTGACATGCGCTACCGCTATATGTACAAGAAGCGCATGCGGTGTCATGGGACTGCTGTATGCAAAGGATGGAATCGAGTGGAGCGGAACACAAAAATATAGTATTACCATATGCGTTATTATGGTTGCATTCTGCGCAGTAATTCTTATACCCCTTGGAAAAGCTCTTTTAGCAGGGTGTATATGAGGATAAAAAGATAGTAAATCTGGGGAGGGTTACATAATGAGCAATGGAAAGAAAACGAAGGTATCATTCGCATTGATTCTTGCTGTTTTGGCAATTTACATGGTGCCCAATACATCTTTTATTGCCAACCCGGCACTGTCGCCGCTGGCCAATCAGGTGTATACATCCACACCCTATAACACAGTAATGCTGCTGTCAACGATTACCTCCCTGTGCATGATTCCCAGTTCCATTTTCATAGGGGCAATCTTAGGAAAAAAAATTAAATATAAAACCACGGCTATCATATGTTCGGCTCTTGTTGCGGGAGCTGGTGCGGGACCATTTTTTTCAGACAGCTTTACGTTTGCCCTGATTATGCGTATATTAGTAGGCCTTGGAATTGGCATGGTATTCCCCCTTCAGAATACGCTGATTGCCAAAACCATACCGGAAGAAAAGAGGGCTGCAGTGCTTGGAGCGGGAAGCGCCACCATGTCGGCCTGCGGGGTTATCTATATGCTGGTATCCGGCTTTGTATGTGATATTGATGCAAAATATTCCTGGTTGATTCATGCGGCAGTTGTGGTTCCGCTAGTAATTGATATTCTTCTGTTAAAAGAACCGGAGGATGATGGGGAGACACAGACAGCGGCTATATCGGAAAAGCTGCCGGGAAGAGCTGTTTTTTGCAGTCTTATCTTTACCTTGTTTTTTACTACCTTCTATCCAATCCTTTTAAACATGACTGCCCTGATTGAGGCGGAGGGATTGGGAACCGCTGCTACGGCAGGAACCATATCTTCTATTTTTACGGTTGGCGGTGTGGTGGCAGGCTTTGTATTTGCAAGTCTGTACCGGATAACAGGAAAATTTGCAGTTCCGGCAGGCTGCCTGTTCGCTATCGTTGGTATGGGACTCTTTGCTTTTGTAAGCAGTATACCAGCAATGACAACCGGTGTGTTCTTAGTGGGAATGGCTGTTCAGACTGTATGGCCGGGAACTATGAATAATTATGGCAAGTTCGTTCCAATCAGTAAAATGGGACTGGCATCCTCCTTATTTACAAGCGGCATGTGTCTTGGATGTTTTCTGTCTTCCTTCTTCGTGAGCCTGGTCCAGGGCATCACAGGGACGACCGACTTTAGGACAACAATCCAGTACAGTTTTTTTGCGCTGACAGCAGTTGCAGTTGTATGGATCATTGTTGAGATCGCGCGTCCGGCAGACAAACTGGCATCATAAGCACGAATTATGGAATCGACTGAGAGTAAATAAAAAATGTTGCGGAGGTAGATTTTTATGTATAAGAGGGATTTGCCAAAATTAAATTATATGTCGGATACACCGTTTGCCCCAATCCCGCCGTCAGAGCAGGGGCTGCAGACGATAACTGCCGATCTTTTCTACAAAGTAAGCGATGAATTTGAACAGTTGGAGGGTTTATGTTTTGACCGTAAGGGCGACCTTTACTTTGTGGGAATCTACAGCGGTCATATCTTTAAGCTGGAAATGGAGACAAAGAAGCTGTCTATTGTGTTTACCGCGCCCGAAGGGTATGCGCCGGCCTCGTTGAAGGTACATAAGGATGGGCGGCTGTTCATTTGCGGCCTGGGTGATTTTGAGAATGCGGGATGTATTTTCTCCATCAATCCGGACGGCAGTGATATGAGGATGATTATACCCTTTGAAGAGGGATATGTTGTGGATGATTTGGTATTTGACCAGGACGGAGGCTTTTACTTTACGGATTATAAAGGCTCTGCCGGCAATCCAAGCGGAGGGATCTATTATGTGAGTCCGGATTATAAGACCATAACCCCCGTTATAAAAAACCTTTATGCTCCAAACGGGATTACCCTGACGCCAGAGCAGAATGCGCTGTGGGTTACCGAATCATGTGCCAACCGTCTGCATTATATTCCGTTTAATGAGGATAAGGTTACGGTGAGCAGTATCTCATGCTCTGTACCATATCATTTCACCGGTTATTTCGGACCTGACTCCTGCTGTATTGATAATGACGGCAATGTATATGTGGCAATGTATGAACAGGGGCGCTGCATGGTATTTAATAAATTCGGTTATCCAACAGGCCAGGTGCTGATTCCGGGCCGTGAAAGAGGCCATATGCTCCGTTCGGAACATCCTATGCTCAGGCCGGGCACGGATGAGCTATACATCTGTTCCAATGATTATACCAGAGGAGAGGGAGCCGGTATATTTGTGGCGCGCGCGTTTGCAGATGCGTTTATGGGAGGATACCAGTTCAGGTAAGGTGTATTACGGCCCGTTTCAGAATGATGAGGGACAGAAAGAGCGCTGTACAGGCGGAAAACCGCAGGTGCAGCGCCTTTTCATCTGTTAGGCCTGGCGATATTTTTCAGGTATAGCAATATTGTATGGTACGCCCCATAAATCAGCGGTTTGGTAATTTTACAATGAAACAGGGATTATTGTATGATAAATACAGTAGTTACCACCAGTGAAATAAAAGAAAACAGACAGAAAGGAATAAGATTATGGATTTTGAGCTGGACGAAGTATTAGTTGATCTGAAAGAGCTCTGCAAGGATTTTGCAGAGAAGGTAATAGCCCCCAATGTAGCCGAATGGGACAGCAGCGAAGATGCGAGGGCTTCCAAGGAATTGTTTAAGAAAATGGGGGATGTTGGTTTCCTGGGACTTTGTATTCCAGAGGAATTCGGCGGTTCCGATTTGGGATATAAGGCCATTGCGGTGGCGATTGAGGAGAGCTGCCGGGCTTCCAGGGCCGGTATTACCATGAACCTGTTCTCCGGAGCAAACGGTTCTTTCTCCGAGCCTCTTCTGGATTACGGAACCCAGGAACAGAAAGAGAAATATCTTCCGGGAATCGTGGCCGGTGAGATTCAGGGCGCAATGGCAATTACAGAGCCGTCTGGCAGCAGCGCGTTGAAAAATATGTCAACCATTGCTGTAGAGGAAGGCGACAATTACATTGTCAATGGACAGAAAATTTTTATCACCCGTGCGGATACGGCGGATTTTATTATTACAATCGCTAATACGGCAGATGGTCCCATTGCACTTTTAATTGATGTGGGAACTCCGGGGATGACAGTTGGAAAGAGTGAGGTGAAGATGGGGCTTCACGGATTGGGACTGAATCCGGTGTACTATGACGACTGTGTGGTTCCTAAGTCCGCCCTGCTGGGTAAGGTTGGAGATGGATTGAAAATTGCTTCCGCCAGCCTGTATGAAGCCCGTTTGTTTGTGGGGGCTGCCTCCGTAGGCATGGCCCAGGCGGCCATTGAACTGGCTGTAGAGTATGCAAAGGGACGTATGCTTAACGGCAAGGCGCTCTCTTCCTTCCAGAATACGCAGTTTGTGCTGGCGGAAGCCCAGACTAAGGTGGAGGCCGCAAGATTTCTCGTATGGAGGTGTGCGGATGCAATGGACAAGGGAACCCATGTATATTACATGTCCTCCATGGCAAAGTATTTTGCATCGGAAACCTGTGGCGAGGTAGTTGACAAATGTCTTCAGGTATTTGGCGGCTATGGATATTGTCATGATTATGATATTGAGCGGATTTACAGGGATGTCCGTGTGCTGCGTATACTGGATGGGGCAACAGAAATCCACAAACGGCTGATTTCCAAATGGATGGGTGTCCGTTAGAGATAGACGAGGAGGAGAAGAAAATGAATATACTTGTGTGTGTAAAACAGGTGCCTGATACAACAGAAATACGAATTGACCCGGTGAAAAATACCCTGATCCGCGAAGGGGTTCCCAGCATTGTTAATCCCTTTGACGGCTATGCCCTGGAGGCGGCGGCACGGCTCAGGGACAAGAATCCGGATACGAAGATAGTGGTGCTGTCCATGGGACCGGAACAGGCGAAGAAGGCCTTAAAGGAGTGCCTCGCAATCGCGGCGGATAAGGCATATTTGGTTTCTGACAGGGCATTTGGCGGTTCCGATACGTTGGCAACCAGCTATATCATCAGCAATGCCATCAGGAAAGTGGAAGAGCTGGAAGGAACATTTGACGCAATTTTCTGCGGAAAACAGGCAATTGACGGGGATACGGCGCAGGTCGGACCGGAAATTGCTGAGCATCTGGATTATCCCCAGGTTACATATGGTCTGGAGGCGGAACTTAAAGATGATATGCTGAAGGTAAAGAAAGAAGTGGAAAACGGCATTGAGGTAATCGGTGTGAAGCTGCCCTGCGTGGTAACTTTCACAAAACCTGCATGGGATCCGCGCTTCCCCAATATCAAGCGTAAGATAGCGGCCAATAAGGCTGAGATTCCCACTCTTACAGCAGCCGATCTTGATATGATTGATCTTACAAGAGCGGGACTTAAAGGGTCTCCCACAAAAGTCAAGAAAACCTTTGTCCCACAGAAAAAAACAGGCGGCATACAGATTAAGGAAGATAATGCTGCTGTGGGCGCAGTCAGATTGTATCAGCTGTTAAGCGATGCAAATGTAATTTAAGGAGGGGATGCGAGATGGAAGCATTGACAAATGACCTTTGGGTTTTTATTGAGACGAACGAGGACGGTACTGCTAAGAATGTGGGCATTGAACTGCTTACACCCGGAAGAATGCTGGCGGACAAACAGGGGGGAAACCTGGTGGCAGTTGTAATCGGTTCCCATGCGGATGCGGCAGTGGGCGAGGCGGAGGCCCACGGCGCGGATAAGATCATCCTGGTGGAAGGAAAAGAATATGCCGTATATACCACAGACGCCTATGTAATCGCAATGAATGCTCTGGTGGAGAAATATGGTCCCACAAGTATCCTGATAGGAGCTTCCAATAATGGACGTGACCTGGCGCCGAGACTGAGCTGCAGGCTGAAAACCGGTCTGACAGCGGACTGTACCGCCCTTGACATTGATGATGAGACAGGAAACGTGGCATGGACCCGTCCTGCGTTTGGCGGAAATCTGATGGCTACCATCATGTGTCCGGATAACCGTCCACAAATTGGAACCGTCCGCCCCGGAGTGTTTAAGAAAGGTGTAAGGATGGAGCGTCATGCGGAAATCATCCATGAGACTATTTCCGTGGAAGCAGAAAAAATCCGGACGCAGGTTCTGGAACTTGTCACAGATATAGCTGACGGTAATGTGGACCTGGAAGGCGCGGAGATTATTGTCTCCGGAGGACGCGGGGTAGGCGGTCCGGAGGGCTTTGACATCATCAGACAACTGGCAGATGTGCTGGGCGCTACGGTTGGTGCGTCCCGTGCGGCAGTAGATGCCGGTTGGATCAGCCATGCACATCAGGTTGGACAGACAGGAAAGACGGTTGGTCCCAGGCTTTATATAGCATGCGGCATTTCCGGTGCAATCCAGCACCTGGCAGGCATGAGCGGGTCAGATGTGGTTTTGGCGGTTAACAAGGATTCCAGGGCACCCATTTTTGATGTGGCCGACTATGGCGTCGTGGGCAATCTGTTTGAGGTACTGCCGGTTCTTATAAAAGAGCTGAAAAAGGCAAGAGCATAAGAGTAAAATTGATGGAGCGGGCAGTGATGCCCGCTCCATGGTGATTATGGGACGGAACGTGGTGAGATGAGGAATATTGGCTGAGAAAGAAAAATATTTTATGGCTGGAGAATCCTTGCTGTGATGTGGCTGATTTACTTTTTCAGTTTTCCAATGATTGGATACGAAATGAATAAACTTACCATATATATGGTAAAGGATACACATATGAGTGTGCAAAAAAGGCGCAGCGTCTGTGTGGTGCCCAGGAGGCAGTAGAGTCTCTGGCAGAGCTTGTAAAGCTTGATTTTGGATTGTGCCTTTGTACTTACCCCAAAGGCATGTCATGCAGAACAGATATTCTTTCTTCTGAAAGCAGGTGTGGATGTTTATAGCGAAAAAACTATGGCAACAACACCGGAGGCCGTACGAATATTCAGATGCTGTAACATCAGGATGTGATAGAGGCGGCAATACCACATCTTAGTTGAACAGTGCCAGCCGTCTTCTGGTTTAAAGTCTAGTTTCCCGCGATTATTAGAGCGTTCCGCAGAAATTCCTGCATGATACTCAAGTTTCCGTATATCACTGTCACTTGCAGGCAGGTTGAACAGCTTTGAATTATCTTTCATTGCCGCATGTACGGTCCTTCCATATTTAAAGTTGGAGCAATAAGATTTTACAATATTGATTAGAATAAGCATTGTCTCAATAAAAAAACAGCTCCTTTTCAGGACATAAGAAATAGATGCCAGGCTCCGGAAGACGACTTTTCCGGGGCTTTTTGCGTATGCCGGGGATGGCGCTAATCTTGCTGAGGCGATGAAGCGGGTAAGGCTGTTCAATAACCTGAAGTCCCAAAAATGCAATTCCTTCCAATGCCTGTCAAAACCACTTGTAGTCAAAGTATGAAAGATGTATAATTACAAAAGAGATGCAAAGCCATGACCACTCTGGAGTGTTATTAACGCATGGAAGAAGATTAAAAAGATGATGCTCTCCCTGTTGGGTCACTGAGGAGGAGGAAGTATGGAAATATTAAATGAAACGCTCAAACGGACAGGCTACGAATATGATACGCTGATGAATCTGCTGCATGTCAGCGTCAGCAAGCATATATTGGATGAGTATTATACCCTGGTATGGTGCAATGACTACTATTATGAACTGATTGGATATTCCAGGGAGGAGTATGAGGCATTGTACCACAATAAGCCGGCTCATTACTATATGAATGACGATTTGAATATCCACGATGAAAAGCTGTGGATGCAGCTGAGCGCCAAGGTAATGGAGACACTGGAATCAGGGGAAAAGTCCTATAATCTGGTTACGCGGATGCGGCGGAAACATAACGGAAACCATCATGATTATATGTGGGTGCGGCTGAATGCATATCTTACGGATGAATATGTGGATGGCTACCAGGTCAGCTATTCGGTCATGACGGATATTACCGATGTGATGGATATGAAGCTGGAGCAGTCAGTGACCTACGACAGCCTGCCGGGGTTTGTCTCCAAGTTCAGAGTTAACCGGAACCTGGACTTTAAGCTGCTGGAGGCAAATGACCGTTTTTTTGACTTTTTTGGGAAAGACAGCATGGACGGCATGGATAATGCTCTTTTTCGTGAAAATATAATACGCAACATGCCGGTATTTCTGGAACATAAAAATGCTGTTACCAATGGCAATTCAGTTCATTTTACGGTACAGATGAAGAACCGGTCTGGCAATGACGCCTGGCTGCAGATTAACGCCTCCTGCATCGGGTATCAGGAAGGCGATCCGGTGTACCTGGCCATTTATATTGATATTACCAACGAAACAGAACTTCGGCAGATGCAGCAGAAATTGGAGGCGCAGGCGAAGGAGCTTCGTTCTGCCCTGGAGACAGCGGAGGAGGCGAACCGTGCAAAATCAGATTTTCTTTCCAGAATGAGCCATGATATCAGGACTCCCTTGAATGCGGTGCTCGGCATGAAGGATATTGCGGAAGCCCATTTGGACGACCCTGCAAAGGTGAAGGACTGCTTAAGGAAGATTGGTTTGTCAGGGCAGCATCTGCTGAGTCTTATTAACGATGTGCTGGATATGTCTAAAATTGAAAGCGGAGAAATGGTTCTCAGGGAAGATTCCATGTCCTTGCCGGAGGTGCTGGAGAATGTAGTGGCCATTATGCAGCCACAGTTCGGCGAGAAGGAGCAGCATTTTTCCATTCGCCTGCGGTCAGTGGTGCACGAACAGTTTTTAAGTGATGCCCTGCGTATGAGGCAGATTTTTATCAATATCTTGTCTAACGCATATAAGTTTACCCCTGTCAATGGAACTGTTTCCATGGATGTCTGCGAGAAGCAGGCTGTGGACGGAACAGCCCTCTTTCGCTTTTCAATAACTGACACGGGAATCGGCATGAAACCGGAATACCTGGCCCAAATCTTTACGGCATTCAGCAGAGAACGGGACAGCCGTGTGGATAAGACGGAAGGAACCGGTCTTGGAATGGCAATCACAAAAAGGTTCGTGGATATGATGGGAGGAACTATTGAGGTTACCAGCGAATTGGGAAAAGGGACCTGCTTCAGGGTGGAACTACCACTGAAAATAGAAGAGAACCAGTTTATAAAAGGGGAATTTCCAGGGTTGAGAATCATTGTCACAGATGATGACGCAGTCATGTGCGAGTATATGGCTGAGATGCTCGGACAATTGGGTATCCATGCGGATTGGGTCGACAGCGGCCTCCAGACTGTGGAAATGATAAAGACAGCAAAGCAGAACGGGGAAATGTATGACGCGGTGCTTCTTGACTGGAAAATGCCGGATCTGGACGGATTTGAAACCACCCGCCGGATTCGGGAATTGTGCGGCGCCCAGCTGCCGGTACTGATTATCTCAGCTTACGATTGGAGCGATGTTGAAAAAGATGCAAAAAAGGCGGGTGTCACAGGTTTTCTGCAGAAACCGATATTCGTCTCGACCCTGATTCATGGGCTGCAGCGGTATGTGCTTGAGGGACAGCCGGCCAGGAAAACGCAGGGGACAGATACCGGAGCCAGGTTTACGGGCAGGCGCTTCCTGCTCATAGAAGACAATGCAATCAATCAGGAGGTTGCCAGGGAACTCCTGGCCGACATGGGCGCTGAAGTGGATACTGCAAGTGACGGAGCCGAGGGGGTGGAGACGTTCAGACGCTCCCCGGACGGTTTCTATGACGTGATTTTAATGGATGTCCAGATGCCGGTGATGAACGGATATGAGGCCACTAGAGCCATCCGCACCATGGACCGTGACGGGGCCAAGGCAGTTCCCATCCTTGCCATGACAGCGGATGCGTTTTCGGAGGATATCCAGGCTGCGAAAGACGCCGGAATGAACGGACATATGGCAAAACCCCTGGACAAAGCAATCCTGTGGAGGGAAATAGGAAAATACTTAAACAGTGATTTTTCCCCAGAAACAGCCGGTAAATCCGGCGTGAATCACTAAATAGCCATAAAGGCGATGAGAAAGTAAAATCCCGGAGGACACCTGAATGGAGATTAACCTGAGTTATGAACAGCTCAATGCTGAATACAGTATGCTGATGAGTGTTTTAGGCGCAAGCGTCAGCAAGCATCTGGTAGATGATCATTTTACCTGTATCTGGGCAAATGATTACTACTATGAGCTAATCCGCTATCCGAAGCCCCTGTATGAACATCTGTTTCGCAATCACTGCGATGAATATTTTTATAATAATCCCAAAGGATGGGCCAGGCTGACGGAACAGGTCCATTCTGCACTGGAGCAGGGGAAAAGCGGCTATTCCTTATATCTTCCCATGATATATCCGGATGGAGGGACTTTCTGGGTCAGGATGCAGGCGGTGTTTACCGATGAGTTTATCAATGGATACCGTGTGTCCTATACAACGATGGTTGATGTGACTGATATGATGCAGGCCCGGCTGGAACAAAAGGAAACCAGGCAGGATTTTGATAAAATGATGCAGGAGCAGGCGATGATTATGAGTGCGCTTAATATAAGCGTCAGCAAACACCTGATTGATGAACATTATACCTGTGTCCTGGCCAATGAGTATTACTATAAGCTGATTGGCTATTCAAAGGCAAGATACGAGGCGTTGTTCCACAATCATCCGGATGAGTTCTTTGCCAATAACCCGGAGGGCTGGGAACTCCTGACAAGCAAAGTTGAAGCTGTTCTGAAAAATAATGGGGATGGATATGAGGCGATTGTGCCCATGAAATATGAGGACGGTTCAAGCTACTGGGTCAAGCTGGTGAGCTTTTTTACAGATGAATACATAGACGGATTCCGCATTTCTTACACGGTAATGACAGATGTAACAGAATTAATGAGAACAAAAAACGAGCAGGAAATGCTTATGAGTGCAATGGAGGTCAGTGTCAGCAGGCACTTGATGGATGAACATTTTACTGTTATCTGGGCTAATGAATGTTACTACCGGATGATTGGGTACACGAAAGAGGACTATGAGACCAGATTCCATAACTGCTGCGATGCGTATTTCTGGGACAATGAAACCGGTTTGAGGATTATTAATGAGAATATCCAGAGTATGACCAATGCGGATGAGAAAAGTTACGAGGCATATCTGCCGCTTAAAATGCCGGACGGTTCCATGCGCTGGGTCAAAATAGTGGGTTTTCTGACAGATGAATACATGGATGGAATACAGATTGCCTACACCACAATGATTGATGTCACAGATTTGGTGCAGACCCAGAAGGAGCGGAGTATTGCTTATGAGAATATTCCGGGATTCATAGTCAGGCACCGCATCCTGCCGCAGGGGATTGTAATGCTTGACGCCAGCGAACGGATTAAGGATATTTTTGATGTCAGCATGGAGGATATCGCCGCCATCGACCCGCTGGAGGTGATGTCCGGGGAAAGCCGGGAGCTAATAATCAGCCATTTTCCGGGTCTGAGAAGAGGGGAGCCCCTTGAGGCGACTATACGTATTAAAGATAAATATGACCGTGACCGGTGGTTCCACTTCAACAGCACCTGCATTGATACAATATCGGATGATCCCGTGTACCTGTCTATGTTTATAGATATTACGGATATTACAGAATTGAGGGAACTTCAGCGCAAACTGGAAGAGCGGACCGACATGCTTAACAGCGCCCTGGAGGCGGCAAAATATGCGAATGCGGCAAAGTCTGACTTTCTTTCACGCATGAGCCATGATATCCGTACACCCATGAATGTGATCACCGGTATGGCTGAAATTGCAGCCGCCCATATTGGGGATCAGGACCGTGTGAAGGATTGTCTTCAGAAAATCCGTTTATCCAGCCATCATCTTCTGGGGCTGATTAACGACGTGCTGGATATGTCCAAAATTGAAAACGGTAATTTTTCTATCAGCATGGCTCCAATGTGTCTGCCGGATGAGCTGCAGGAGATTATCACAATTGTGCTGCCAGGCATCCGCAAAATGAATCAGAGATTTGATGTGTACCTGGAAGGTCCGGGCTGGGAGAACTTCATGAGTGACGCGCTCCGCTTCCGCCAGATTCTTCTCAATCTTCTCTCCAATGCTTCAAAATTTACTCCCAAAGACGGGAGGATTATCTTAAAAATAGAGATACAGGAAACAGAGTCTGCAAAAAAAGCCATGATCTGCTTTACCGTGTCTGACAATGGGATTGGTATGAGTCCGGAATATCTGGAGCAGATTTTTGAACCGTTTACCCGTGAAAGGGACAGCCGTATCGACCAAATCGAGGGAAGCGGGCTGGGAATGGCAATTACGAAGCGTCTGATTGACCTGCTGGGGGGCACTATAACAGTTAAAAGCCAGTTGGGTGTGGGAACTGTGTTCGATGTTCTGATGCCCATGGATGTCCTGGCTGATTCAGAAGAGGAACAGAAAGATTTCAGGGGATTACATGTCCTGCTGATAGACGATGACCCTGCACAGCAGGCGTGTACGGGCAGTTTGCTCCGTTCTATGGGGATGGAGGTGGAGTGCACGGATTTTGAGGAAGCGGGGAAACGCTTCCTGACACATTGGGGGACAGAAAACTTCGGTTTTATCATTCTGGGTTTAAGTCTGGCGGAAGTTGAACGTATGGAGAAGACAGAAATGATCTGCCGGGGGATTCATGGCAGGGTGCCTTTGGTGGTGTCTGCCTATGATGTAAGCGGAATGAAAGAAAGAGCCATGGCATGGGGGGTCTGTGGATTTATGAGTAAACCGCTATGCCGGTCCGGGGTGATTGACTGCATGAACCGGTGCCGGATAGGGGAGGAATTGATGCGGCCGGATACGAAACTGGTGAGGCTGGAAAAGAAGCCGGGACAGCCGGATACGGAACCACTGGATTTCGCCGGAAGCCAGGTCCTCCTCGTTGAGGATAATGAGCTTAACCGCGAGATTGCCCTGGAACTGCTGGGCGGATTCGGGATGGAACTGGAAGCTGCAGTCAACGGGAGGGAGGCCCTTAAACGTTTTGAGGAGAGCCGGCCAGGGTATTATTCTTTGATTCTCATGGATATTCAGATGCCTGTGATGAACGGATATGAGGCAGCCCGCGCTATCCGTTCGCTTTCAAGAGAGGACGCAAAGACGGTTCCTATCCTGGCAATGACCGCTGACGCCTTTGTTGAGGACATAGAGAACACAAAGGCCGCGGGTATGAACGGCCATTTGGCAAAGCCTTTGGATTTTAAACAGCTTGTGCGTGAAATAGGACAATATCTGCACGTATAGCACAGATGCAGATTCCTGGCCCGCTCTGAGGTACATACAGAAAACAGTGAAGATATTCATTTTTATATTGGCATTTTTTACTTATGAAGCACCTGCTTTACTTTTTGCAGTATTATAATTCATTCCGGATCCTTCAACGTATTAAAGATGGAACCGGAGGGGAGTTTTGATAAGACCATACAAACATCTTGATAGATCAAGGCAAACGCATTACTAAACGCATCTGGTAATGCGTCGCTCCTTTGGGCTTTCAAGGCAGTGATAACCGCTTCCATTGCGAGCGCGATTTCACTGTAATCAGGATAATACGACTTGTCAATTGCCTGCATATAGTGTCCCCATATCAGCAGGTCGTCTAGCTGCCGAAAAATATTTTTAAGGGATTGGTATGGCAGGAGCTGGATGAAGGCATTCATAAGCAACTGAAAAGACAAGGGGGTGATTCTGTTATCCGATGCTGTGCGAAGCCTGCTTTCCACGGACTGGCCCAGGTAATCCGGAATAAAGGAAATGGATGATGCACAGCAGCGTGCAGTGAGAGCTACAATTTGAAGGGCTTCCAGGAAAAAGGATAGCCGCTCCTGTATCACCGGCTCCGCCAGATCCAGCTCACTTTTAAACGAAGTATATCCTTCCGGCGTAATTATACTCCCCTTTTTATCAATTGTCTGTGCGATCCCCAGTGAATTGAGCAGGCTAACCGCCCGTCTTGCAGTGTTTTTTGTTATGTTGTATTCTTCCATCAGCTTTGGTATAGAGGGTAAATACGGTTCGTTGTCAAACTCCCCGGCAATAATCCTGCGTACAATGGTCATCGCCAGCCGGGAATATAGCTCGGAATGTCCTTTTATTCTGAACCAGCGGATGTCCTCATTCTTATTTGAATTGCTTTCGGTATATTTGCCCAAAGCATATAAGTAATTGTCAACCCTTTCTCCTGAATCGCGGTATAATTTTGACGCATCGGCATAAAAGTCATCAAACTGTTTCTGTTTAATTTGAATGATAGCTTTGCTGAACCAAGTTTTTGTTCTTTCAAAGGTCGTAGCAAAAGGATTATCTATGCCGGGAATTGGTACGAATGGGACGTGAAGATAGTTTTCACTGTCAAACTCCAGATCGATGATTAACTGATTTTTTAATGGACGGAGCAATGCTGTAAAAAAGGCATTGGCCAGCTGATAGTGATCTGGCAGTTCCATCTGTTCTGATATATGATTCAAAATCTTATCCAACCAATACAAATCTGACTCGTTACACCGTTTGGCGCCCTCACGATAGAGGATTGGCATCAGCAACCCCAATCCCTTATATGCGTCGGCAATTTCCTCACGGTTCTGAACCAGAAATTCGGCATGGGCTTCCTTTGAGGTACGATAAGTTACTACAGACGGCTGTCCCTGCGCTGTGCGGATATATCCTTCTTCAGCAAGGAGCTTCATCACTTTGCGAACCGTAGTTATCCCCGCGTTGTATCGCTGGCAGATTTCCCGCTGTGAAGGAAACTCCTGTCCATAAATAAAAGTACCGTTACATATCTGTGTGGTAATGGTCTGATACAGATACTGATATAGCTGTTGATCATGGCTCAAGGGTTTGGCCTCCTTTCATGGAAACGTTCTCCTTATTAAGAAGCAGAGAAAAAATGCAGAGATTTTTTATTAATAGTTGCTTTTCTTAAATCAACTTCATTATATCAGCTCTTTCGTGTCTCTTCAACTTGATTTCCTAACATTCATATGCTAAACCCGGCTTGCATAGATGCCGTGGCTCTGGGAGATGGATTCCCTTTTGGGTGTTTCTTTATAGGTTATCTCTGATTTACGTTTTCAGGACAGCCCCTTTTCACTCCCCCTTTTATATTTATAACAGTAAATACAGCCGCATGCCAAGAGCAGGCGGATAATCTAAAGGATAGTATATAGCTATATATTTCTGTCCAATAAATACATTGCATGTATGCCTATTTGCAGCTTCAGCATATTTTCTGGCAGCCCGATATTGTAAGGCAGCAATTCCTGAATTCTGGTCAGATAATTCATCAAGGTATTGCGATGGATATGCAGATAAGACGCAGTTTTGCTGATGTTATAATGATTCCCGATATATGTTCTCAATATATGGACATAATTGACATCGGAATTACCGGCCTTGCTTAAGGGCTCTATGGTATCTCTGTACATTTCCTCCAGACTTTCCTGGGGCATGGTCGAGAGCCATTGATAAACCTGAATGGTGCGGAATAAAAACACATTTTCTTCCGGATAGAGTTTTCTGCCCAATTTCATTGCGTCGATAGCCTGAAAAAACGCCTTTGAGATCTGCTGTAGATCAGAGGAATACAAGCTGACACCAATATATGTGGAAATATTATTGTGATTAAAAATATGCCAGATTTTTTTTGCTGCTTCCGAAGCCTGGTATTCTGCTGTTTCCTGTGATATGACATCAGAAAAGAGCAGATACAGAACATAATGGGTGTGAGTTTTTAGGAAAAAAACGTTGCATCCATAGGTGTTCATGATCCAGGTGGTTATGGACGAGAAGATTTCTCTGGTTATATATTTACGTGTGGATGTGGTGGGTACCTCACTGTCAAATTCTATGGATAAACAAATACGGTGTTTGGAGTAATCAAAATTGTACATCTTGCAATAGCGAAGAATCGTTTCGTTTGAATTTGACTGCGCCATGATTACGGAGGCCGCAAAATCCTGGGTGTTTACTTTATTATTAGCTGTTAATTGAAATAAGGCCGATATGTCCTTTACAACCCTGTAATGCCAGTCTTCCAGTTTGTTTATCTCCGGAATAATTAAGAACGTTGTATCTCCGTCAATGTTTCCCGATGATAACAGAATACAGTTTATTTCACCTTTTGGGCTGCTGATAGAGAATTGGTGGAATTGGTATGGCTGCTGCTGATGCCTTTTCAGAAGAGTATTCTGTATATTTTTATCCAGCTCCATCAAAACTTCTTTGTGAAGGAGGTTCTGCAAAGAAAAATCGTCACTTGGACCATAGGAATATTCTATCAGCTCAAACTGTGAATTTATCAGGAAAACAGGATTTCTAAGCACCAGGCTTAATTCAGACAGCATTCTCTCCGGTACCTTATACTTGCTGAATGAATTGACAATATCCTTGTATGCAATGGAAACATGGTACATATCATCTAGCTGCTCCTCAAATATACGTTTATAAATCATAGAAGCAAAATCACAAAAGTAAAGATTATATGGCATTTCATATATGGGAAAATCCAGTTTGTTTCCGTCGTCAAGTATGATGCCGGGAATCTCGTTGTGATAGCGGTGTAGTTTTACACCAAGCGCAGCGCAGCCTTTTTCCTTAAGGGAAGCGATAAAACCTTTCAGCATGGATGGATTATGACTGGTGATATATCCGGAATCCACAACAAATTCTCCTCCATGCAGCCAGTCCAGAATCTCAGGTGTGTCGATTATGGTGAACGAGGTAACTTCTCTGTTTGTCCCGCAAAATCCGGCAACACAACGGATTTGTTCAAGGTCTGATGTAAAATCTGCAACTGTAACCATGGAGTTCCATCCTTTCTAAAACAACTAGATGTAATTATATCAGCTGCCATATTATTAAGCAATGTGCAGTTTTTTGAATTTAAATGAAAAAAATGTGCACTTTGACCAGGACTGTGCAAAAAAATAATGATAATATATAGAAGAATATATGAATTTGCAGAAAAAAGCTGGGATTAACAGAGAAAAAGGCAGTTTGTTTTCGCGATTATAAGTAGTTGTTGGTGAAATTTTCGCAAATGAAAGAGTCGGAAATAGCTATGATCCTGCTGAATATACAGATATGATTCTAAATCTGTTAAATTCAAACAAAATTTAATACATCACTGGCTGATGTAAATTAACAGCTGACGGGGGGTGTGTATGTTTATAAGATTTATAGTAACTCGTTAATCGTGTAGTCCAATTGACTATACCATCATTATGCAAGGAGGTTGCGAAATGAGTAATATTGAGCAAGTCCAACAGGTTTCCAATTCACCTATTCTGTGGCTCTTATGCGGCGTTACGGTTGTCATATCTGCTATACAGACAGTGCTTTACATGAGGCAGTGCAGCAAGACTACCAGGGCGGCAGGTCTGGATCCGAAGATTCCCAAGGAAGCTTTCCGCGTGGGACTGATATCCGCTATAGGTCCTGCTTTGGGTGTGTTTATCGTAATGGTTGGACTTATGGCTTCCATCGGAGGCCCCATGGCATGGCTCCGTCTTTCCATCATCGGCGCTGCTGCCACAGAGCTTTCAGCAGCCAATATTGGTGCAGAAGCATGTGGAGTTACTCTGGGCACAGAGCAGTATACTCTGATCTGTCTTGCGGTTTCATGGTTTACCATGGCCTTAAACGGTGCAGGCTGGCTTCTCTTCACCGGTGTTGCCACTCCGTCTTTAGAGACGCTGCGCAATAAGGTATCCGGTGGAGATATGAAATGGCTGGTTGTGCTTAGCGGTGCGTGCTCCCTTGGTATTTTTGGTTATCTGAACGCAGGTGAAATCTTAAAAGGGATGGGAAATACACTGGCAGTTTTGACAGGTGCTGTTTCAATGGTCCTGCTTGTGAAAACCGTATGTAAAAAATATCCTAAATTGATGGAATATTCCCTGGGTATCGCCATGATCATTGGCATGATATTCGCATTGGGATATGATCAGTTACTCAAATAGACCAGGAGGGAAGATAAATGAGTGATAATGAAATCATGAAACAATGGAAAAAAAGCAGTATTGTTATTGGCTCACCTACGAACATCCTGGCTGCCCTGACCTCATTCATTCCGGTAATCTGGCTTTGCACCACTTATGATTGCTGGCCGCCAATCAGCACGGTCCTTACTGCATGGGGCATGGTTGCTGCTTCCTTTGGAGCATTTTATTTTGTGGAGCCGGTTTCCTACTATGCCGCTCTTGGTATGACCGGAACCTACCTTAGCTTCCTGTCAGGAAATATCGGCAATATGAGGGTTCCCTGCGCTGCGCTGGCCCTGGATGTTACACATTCCACACCAGGTACAATCCAGGCAGAGGTGGTTTCCACCATGGCAATCTGCGGTTCTATCATTACAAACCTGATAGGCACCACTTCTGCAGTTATTGTAGGCGGAGCGGTTTTATCTGTGCTTCCTGAGTTCATAGTGGTAGGTCTTACGAAATATGCCAGTTCCGCAATTTTTGGAGCGACCTTCGGGAATTTTGCGGTTAAATATCCAAAGGTGGCAGTATTTGCATTGGCAATTCCCGTAATTCTGAAAATGACCACCGGGCTTCCGGCAGCAGCAGTCATTGTGTGCACTGTATTTGGTACCTTGTTAATCGCAAGAGTATTCTATAAAAAGGGACTTGTCAAATAATCATGGGTTGCGGCAATCTAATTTCAGGAAAGGAGTAATATATTATCATGTGGGAGAAATGTAAAGAATTACAGGAAGAGCTGGTCAGAATGCGCAGGGAGCTTCATCAGATTCCGGAGCTGGGCGGAGAACTGCCCAAGACCAGGGCGTATGTGGAAGAAAAGCTTAAGGAACTGGGGATTCCTTTTGTGGAGAATAAGACGGACAGCGGCCTCATTGCTACCATTAAGGGAGAAAAAGAGGGAAAGACCATTGTGCTCCGTGCAGATATGGATGCCCTTCCGATACAGGAAGCCAATGAGGTGGACTACATATCCAGACATGAAGGATGTATGCATGCCTGCGGACATGATACGCATATGACCATGCTGCTGGGGGCGGCTAAAATTTTAAGTGAACATAAAGATCAGATCCCAGGCACGGTAAGGCTGCTCTTCCAGACCGATGAAGAAGGTTCCAGAGGAGCTCAGAGGCTTTGTGCAGAGGGCGCTATGGATGGCGTTGATGCTGTGTTCGGAACCCATATCGGAACGATTATTTCCAAGGACATCAAGGCAGGAACCGTGATTTCCGTACCGGGCTGCTGTATGGCTTCCTTTGATAAATTTGTGATAAAAGTAAAAGGAATCGGCTGCCACGGCTCCACTCCGGAAAAAGGCGTGGACCCGGTGAACATTGCAGCCCATATCATCATCAATCTCCAGGAGATCATTGCCCGTGAGATCCCGGCAGTTAAGCCTTCCGTACTCACTATCGGCCATGTGAAGGCAGGTTTCGCCTATAATGTTATCCCGTCGGAGGTTCTGATTGAAGGTACTATCCGGGCTCTGGAGGAAGATGTACGCCAGGAGCTGGCTAAGAGGATTGGCGAGATTGCAGAGGCAACTGCGAAAGCCTTCAGAGGGGAAGCTGAGTACGAAATGATCTGGGGTGCGCCTCCTGTTATCAATGATGCCGGTATGGCTAAACTGGCAGCGGACTGTGCCAGGGACGTGGTGGGAGATGGTATGGTCATTGACCATCTGGATGCGCCAAATATGGGCGGAGAGGATTTTGCATATTATCTGGAGAAAGCGCCGGGAGCATTCATGTTCTTAAGCTCATCCAACCCGGAGAAACACACGGATGTACCGCACCACAATCCGCTTTTTAATGTGGACGAGGACGTATTCTGGATTGGATCTGCCATATTTGTGCGTATAGTCGAAAGGTTTTTCAAAATGTAATAAATACGGCTCAGAAAGGACTTTTAAGATATGTCACCAGGGTTATTGTTTCTTGCATATGGTGTCATTGTCATAATGGCAATGTATGTTTTTGTATATATACCTAATAAGAAAAAGCACAGGAAGATGCAAGAGATGCATGATTCCATTGCTGCAGGGGATATGGTCATCACCATCGGAGGGGTAGTTGGAAGGGTGGTAAAAAAAGAAGGGGATTACCTCACTCTGGTTATTGATGAGGAGAAGGAAGTGACCATGAGGATTGTGCTGTATGCAGTCAATCAGAAGATAGATAAATAAGTGATTGGAAGGCGGAACATTTGGTTAAGTGTTCCGCCTTTAATTGTCCCGTTTATTCCCCTGCTTTACCGCAATTATTTTAATCCCGTCTGTAAGTATCTTGAATATAAGCCAAAACTCTGCTGTGATATACTTTTTCCATGGACAGAATCCACAAAATAAATCACCTTATTTATATAAATATCACAAATGTGTATATAAGGCACAAAAATCGTTTGACATTAATATGGTGTGATGGTAACCTAATATTAAAGCACACGCTAAAAATACACCAAAATTAAAAAATAGGGGGAACTATTCACATGGACGCTGTTAAAGAAAAACGTTACTATGGTTGGTACATGGTCATGGTCAGTGCGATTATCTATGCGCTGGTTTATTCCACCACATCCACCGGATCCGTCTTTACAATTTCAATCACGCAGGAGCAAGGCTTCAGCCGGTCACTCTGGTCATCAAAGTCAATCTTTACCTGTATTGGTTCATTGATCAGCTGTTATATGAGCGGACGTCTGATCCAGAGATTCGGCCTAAAGCGCATCATGCTGATTTCCACAGCCGGAGTCGCATCCACATTTTTCATTCCGCTGATGTTTACGGATATCCGCCAGTATTATGTTCTGTCTGTTTACTCCAGCGCTACATGGTGCGCGGCCACCATCATGTCAGTACCAATCCTTATCAACCGGTGGTTCGGGCCTAAGAAAAAGGGCATTGCCATCAGTCTTGCCCTGGCAGGCTCCGGAGTGGGAAGCATGCTCATGTCGCCGTTGCTGAGTTATCTCTGTGAGAATTACGGCTGGAGAAAGACGTACATATTTGAAGGAGTCATGCTGCTTGTGGTTATGCTGCCCCTTATCTATTTCACGGTTGTGGAGCGTCCCCAGGAAAAGGGATATACGGAACGGCTGGGAGAAAAGGAAAGTACAGGTTCCGGTGCAAGCGCCGGGAAAACCGTGCTGACCGGCGTACCCTACAAGGAGGGAATCAAGAGCATTGTATTCTTCACGGTTGTGATGGGAATCATGCTGATTCAAATTTGCAATGCGTCCGTAACCAACCACCGCACCCCATATCTTACAGACCTTTTTAATGGTAATGCAGTAAAGGCAGCCAGCATTTCCGGAATCGCCATTGGTTCCCTTACCATAGGAAAGATCGTGCTGGGCTCACTTTGTGATAAGATTGGTGTGAAGAAAGGTCTTTTACTGGGCATGACATCCTATTTCTGCTGTTTGCTCATGCTGTTTTTATCCATATACAGTACAAACTTTATTTATCTGTACCTCATGTTCTTTTGTATCGGCGGTTCTGTGGGAACGATTGTCACGCCACTCATTGTTTCTACGGTATTCGGAGATAAGGACTATGGCCGTTACCTTGGCACAATCCAGAGCATCACGGCATTCGGAACACCTATCGGAAATATGTTTTCCGCCTATGTTTTCGATAAGACCGGCGGGTATTCCGGCGCGTGGATGGTGGTGTCCACAGCTGCGCTGATTGCCATTCCGATGATTTTTATAAGCATAGTGATTGCAAACCGCAAACGGGCAAAGCTTCCGGTTTCCATGAAGGAGGCAACCGTCTGACTGGCAAGGCGCCGGCACTGAGTGAATATAAACCTTAAAATGATATGGGAGAGACTAAAATGAACTACAATTATCTTGAGGAAGCATGCCAATTAAACGACGAGCTTGTTGCATACAGAAGATATCTGCATGCGAATCCGGAGCTGGGGCTTTCCCTTCCGGGTACAAAAGCCTATGTGATGAAGGCCCTCTCGGATTTCGGCTACCAGCCCCTTGAGTATGGGGAATCGGGTGTTGCCGTGCTGGCAGGAGGTAAAAAGCCGGGCAAGGTATTTCTCATCCGCGCGGATATGGACGCCCTTCCCATAGAGGAGGAATCCGGTGTGCCGTATGCTTCGCGGATAAAGGGACGCATGCACACATGCGGACATGACAACCATACCGCTATGCTGTTAGGCGCTGCAAAGCTTTTGAAACGCCATGAAGATGAGATTGAAGGGACGGTAAAAATACTGTTTCAGCCGGGGGAGGAGACACTTGAAGGGGCTAAGGCCATGATAGAGGCAGGAATCCTTGAAAATCCCCATGTGGATGCCGCGCTCATGTTTCATGATATTGCAGGCAGCCCTGTAAAGGAAGGGACCGTGGGTGTCTTTGGGCCGGGCGCGGTGTACGCCTCCTCCGGACGGTTTGAAATCCATATAAAGGGGGTGGGCGGTCATGGTGCAGCCCCTGACTGGACGCATAATCCCCTTGGAGCCATGTGCGCAATCTACCAGGGAATCCATGAAATCGTGGCGGAGCACCGGTCGCCCTTTGACAGCTGTACCATGACGGTGGGGAAAATGAGTGCAGGGGACAGCGCCAATATCATACCGGAAACAGCTATTATGCAGGGGACCATACGTACATTCAGCAAGCAGGTTGGAGAACGGCTGAGAAAGGACCTTGTAACCCTGGTGGAATATGTGGGGAAGGCCAAAGGTGTGACGGCAGAGGTTACCTTCGGCACTGCCTGTCCGCCCCTTGTGGTGGACAGCAACGTGCACAAGTCCTTTCTCTGTTCCATGAAGGAGATGTTTGGGGACGAGGCCTGGGATATGCGCACTGCATGGGGGGGAGCTTACAGCAAAAGCACAAGTGCCGAGGATTTTTCCTATATCGCCGAAAAGGTTCCTTCCGGCTTTGGCTGGATATTCCTTGGGGACAGCCGTCAGGGACGCAAGTGGGGATGTCATAATCCCAAGGTACAGTTTAATGATGCCTATCTTTACCGGGGCGCGGCTGCTTATACTAAGGCGGCAATGGATTGGCTGCTGGAAAATGCAGCGGAAGGAACGGTATCGGACTGTATCCGGCAGGCAGAAGAGACTCTTTATGAGATGGCCGGAAATTGATGGTGGATGTCCTTTGAAAGGTTGATTGTATGGATATAAAACAGCGTATAGAAGAAATATACCCGGAGCTGGTGGAGATCCGCAGGGATTTCCACCGCCATCCTGAACCTGGGTTTGAAGAAAAATGGACCAGTGCCCGTATCCGCGAACTGCTGGACGGATGGGGGATTTCCTACGAATATCCTGTAGCAGGCACGGGGATTGCAGCCATGATTCAGGGCAGCAGACCGGGCAGGGGAAACACGGTGGCCCTGCGGGCTGACATGGATGCCCTGCCGCTGACGGAGAATCCGGCCTGCCCGTACGGCTCCATGAATCCCGGCTTTATGCATGCCTGCGGCCATGATGCCCATGTGTCCATAGCTCTGGGTGCGGCCCGCATCCTGAGGGAATGTAAGGCAGAGTGGTCCGGGTGTGTGAAGTTCTTTTTCCAGCCCGCAGAGGAGACTACAGGAGGCGCACTTCCCATGGTGAAGGCTGGCTGTATGGAAGAACCTCATGTGGATTATGTCATAGGCCTGCATGTGATGCCAACCCATGAGTCAGGCGAAATTGAAATCCGCTACGGTGATTTAAATGCCTCTTCTGACCATATACACATAAAACTTCGTGGAAAAAGCTGTCATGGGGCTTATCCGGATACAGGGGTGGATGCCATTGTCATGGCTGCTGCTGTCATAAACAGCCTGCAGGTTCTGGTGAGCCGCTGTATTTCCCCGCTGGACAATGGGGTGCTCACAATAGGGACCATATGCGGCGGGACTGCCGGCAACATTGTTGCAGGGGAAGTGGAGATGACCGGCACCCTTAGAACCACAGACCGGATGGTGAGGCAGAATATCATTGACACCATGACCCGCATGGTAAAGTGCACCTGCCAGGCAATGGGAGGAAACGGCGAAGTCACGGTGACCCCGGGATATGCCGCCCTTATCAACACGGATCAGGTGGTGGATGTGCTGGTGGAAACAGCTTCTGACATCATTGGAGAGGAACATATCCACTGGAAGAAGTGTCCCAGCATGGGGGTGGAGGACTTTTCATTTTTCCTGGACAAGGCCAAGGGTGTCTTTTATCATCTGGGCTGCGCCAGCAGAAGGAAAAAGATCACGGCGCCCCTTCACAGCCAGGACTTTGATATGGATGAAACCTGTCTCAAGCTGGGGGTTGAAATGCAGACCAGGCTGGCCCTGCGGCTGTTGGAAAGAGAGGTGAATCCAACCATATCAGGGTGAACGGCAAGTCCTGTTTCGTCAAAGAAGAGTCAGGGGATTCATGTACCTGGCTTTTTTGCTTGCTATTTGCCTGGCCGTATGCTATAAAAAAATGGACAGAATCATTTGAAAGGAACTGCGTGGTGATTAAACATGATGAAACTTGCGATTTTGGCAGCCCCTGGCCTGATTCCATATCTCTCAGACAAGCTTGAGTCCACAGGCCAGGCAGCGGGAGTAAAGCTTGATCTCTATGATTACGGGCATCTCTCCATGCTCCCTGAGCTTTACCCCAAGCTCAGGGACAAGTATGACGGATTTCTTTTGAGCGGACTTGTGGTGCAGACAGCCATACAGCGTTATTTCCCGGAGGATGACAAGCCGGTGGCTGCGTTCGATACTGAGCTTGAAGAGATATACCATGCGCTTCTGGACCTTTTGGACAGGGACAGAAGCCTTGACCTCACTAAGGTGGTGGTGGATATCTATCTGCAGGTGAATGAGAAGCACAACTGCAGGGCCTTGCTTGATATTAAGGATATGGATGCAGCAAGACAGAAAACCATGGATTATTGGAAAAATATCTCCCTTAAGGAGATTGAGGGACTGGGGGACAGGCTTTTTGCCCAGATTAAGAGACGCTGGGAGGCAGGGGAGATAACGTATGTGATATCCAGGAATTCCTCAGTCCAGCCAAAGCTCATGGCCTGCGGCATTCCCCATACCTTCCTGTATCCGTCAGAGAAGCAGCTGCTCCGCACGGTTCACGGGCTCCTCAGGCAGATTACTGCCCAAAAAAGCGCAGATTATATGGCGGCCGCGGTGGTGGTGGCCAGGGAATCCGTGAAAGGGCTGGTGGAAGCAGACGAGGAGGAAGAGCTTCTGCTCCAGCAGGCGGTTCTGGACTATAAGAAGGAGACCCTTGCTGATTTCCAGATACAGAAGACCACAAACGGCCTGTTCCTTTTTACGAACCTGAAAACCGTCAGCCGTATGACCGGTAATTTCAGGCATTGCGGGTTGAGTCACTACCTGCAGAAGCGGCTGCGCTTTTGTACCTATGTTGCTTATGGGGTTGCGCCGGAGCTGTCCACGGCAAAAAGCAGTGCCCTTGAGGCGCTCCGCGAGGGCGTTTACCGCAAAGCGGTTTATGCTGTGGTGGAGGATTCTCTTGTGGGTCCGCTCATGCCCGAGACAGAGCCGCTTAAACAGGTGCCCCTTGACGAGGATTTGATGGAAATTGCCGGGAAGGCAATGCTTGCTCCGGGGACGGTCCGCAAAATCAAGACCATCCTTGGGATCCGCGGGAATAACGAAATTACGGCGGCCGAGCTTGCCGAGCGTCTCAATGTAAAGATCCGCCATACAAACCATATCATAGAGAGGCTGACTACGGCAGGATATGCGGTACAGACAGGGATGAAATCCACAGGGACAAAGGGAAGGCCCACCCGTATATACCGGATTGATATATAGGTATCGGAATATGCTGCTGACCAAGCGTTTTCACTAAAAAACGTATATTGCCGAACTGAGTTTGTCAGGATATAATGCAGCGGCACCCCTTGCAAAGAAGGAAGGATCCGGTATCCACAATCTCCAGCACAGGTACCGGGACTGCCTTGTACATGTGGCGGCCTGTGAGGAGGTGCAGAAGTATCTGTGAAGTGTATCCTTTTCGGGAAACATAGCGTGTCTGTGGAAAAGAAAAATAAAAAACAGGATAGATTGTATAAAACACACAATACAGTTTGTGGAAAAAGTACAAAATATAGTTAAAATAGAACTGTCTATTGACATTTCAAACGTTTTAAATTATACTTTCAGTAAGAAATCCAGAAGGAGAGAGACCTGTATGACCATCAAAGATATTGCTAAAAATTTAAATGTCAGCTATTCCACTGTCTCTTTGTCCTTGAATAACGACCCCAGGGTCGCGGAGAAAACAAAAAAACGTGTCATAGAAGAGGCGGAGCGCCTGGGATTTACCTTTAATGCCAATGCCCGCAGTCTGGTGACCAAAAAAACAAACCGTATCGGCATTATATTTTCAGATAACTTTAATGCGCCTGATTACCGCTGGTTTTTCAATGAGATTGAGACCTACTCTACCAGAGCAGTTGAAAACTGCGGATATGATTTTTTGATACAGCCCAACAAAAACATACATTCCCAGAGTAATATACTCAGAATGGTCAATGGGAAGATGGTGGACGGCCTTGTTATTTTTTCCAAAACCCTGACAGAGGCCGAGTATAAATTCCTGAGTGATGCCGGCATTCCATATGTATATGTATATTTTAAACCTTCCTTTTCCGCAGATATACCGGATCATTTCTTTTGGGATGACAACAGGAAGGGGGGATACTGGGCCACAAAGCACCTTCTGGAGCATGGACACAGGAAAATCCTGACCATCCGTTCCAATGACCCGGAACTGAAGATGTATGATGACCGCACGGCCGGATACATGGAAGCCATGGCGGAATACGGCGCAGAGCCGGCGGTATTGACAGCCCGCATGGATTTTGAATCCCAGAAGGAGTTTGTAAGACAGAATATTGAATATATACGCAAATTTACGGGTATCTTTTCCCAGCAGGACCTTCCGGCCTTGTCCATTGTACAGCAGTTAAAGAAGTACTATGGGATGGATGTTCCGGAGGACCTGTCAATCGTGGGATATAATGATATTGAACTGATTCATTATCTGGACATTCCGCTGGACACCATTGCAGATCCCAGGGAAGAAGTGATTACCAATGCGGTTAATTCCCTTGTCTGCCGCATTGAGGGAAGGGAAGATCTGAATCCGCGGAAAATTTACCCGCGTTTAATCACACGGGGATCCGTACGGGACGCGGCACAGGCCGGTCCTGTAAAATAGGATGTTTTATGGTTTCTATGTGTTCACACTTAGCCTTGTAAAAGGCTTTGTTTTAATCCAAAATTTCAAACGTTTGAAAAAAGAAGGAGGACGTTATGATTATGCAGGAAAAGGAACCGGGTACATATGAAAAAACAGGTATTCCGGACCCGGTGATTCCGGGTAAGACAGATATGAAAAAAGGAGAGGAGAAGGGAACGAAAATGAAGGAAAAGCCAAAAAGCAGCGGTAAAATTTACTACGGTGAGACGGAGGAGGTGAACCCGATCAGACACGCGGATTACAATGACTATCTGGAACTGGCTGGCTCAAAGCAGCAGCTGCCGGGGTTTGATGAGGAATACCGCGACATTGTGGACTATGTGCTTAAGATAACCCACAGAATATGGGAAGAAAAGGGAATCGGGGTCATTTATGACACGTACCATAACGATGTGACCATGCATTGTGCTTCCTCTAATCTGGTGGGAATCAAGGATGTGGTTGCAAATACGCTGATGACCCTGCATTCATTTCCGGACCGCCGTCTGATAGGGGAACAGGTTATCTGGTCAAAGCATGATACAAAGGGATATCTTTCCTCCCATAGGGTCCTGTCCACGGCCACTAATCTTGGGGACAGTGATTTTGGAAAGGCCACAGGGAAAAAAGTTAACTTCCGCACTGTCATTGACTGCGCCATTGAGAACAACCGTATTTACGAGGAATGGCTGGTAAGGGACAATCTGTGGCTGGTAAAGCAGCTGGGATTGGATGTCCATGAGGTTGCCAGGAATATGGCCAGAGGGGCAAAGGGGAAGACTCCTGCTCTGCAGTCCAGGTTTGGACTGGGCGAATCCATGCAGGGGCAGTTTTTCCCTGAGAAATATAAGGCCGCTGATGACAGCGTCGGAGAAATGATGCTGGAAATGCACAGCCAGGTGTTTAACTATAAGATGATTAACCAGGTTAAGGCCTATTATGCGCCGGATGCAGTGGTCCACTATATATGCGGAAAAGACCTGGTGGGATATGAGGAGATTCAGGGAATGGTCATCAGTCTCCTGGCATCCTTCCCCAATGCGCATCACAGCGTGGACCGTGTTACCTGCAACAGGCGGGCCGGGGATGATGAATGGGATGTGGCTGTCAGATGGAGGCTGCGCGGACTGCATGAAGGCCGCGGCATGTTTGGGGCGCCGTCCATGAAGCCGGTGGATATATTAGGAATTAATCATTACCGTATTGCGGGAAATCAGATTCAGGAAGAATGGGTTACATTTGACGGCCTGGATGTACTGAAACAGATTTATATGGAAACAGAGGACAGCTATGCAAAAACAGAAGATAACATGACGGAGGGAGAGAGATAAATGTCTGCAATCGCACTAAATACGTCTGAAGCAGAAAACGAGATAATATTGGGAAAGAATCTGTCGGCTGGCCGCAGGAGTCTTGCATTCTTGTCCATTGTCATTGTATACTTTTTTTATTGTTACAATTTTATGGTGGGAACCTTTGTAAAGCCCACCATGATTGCAGAGGCAGCTTCAGGAGGGTTCGGTTTTACGTTACAGCAGTCGGAAACCATATTTGCGGTTATGTCCTTCGGAACCATTCCCGGAACCATTGTATTCGGCATACTGAATGCAAAGATAGGAAAAAAGTATACATTGATTGTGGTGGCGTCACTGATTGCGCTGACCACATTCCTGCCCATGATGACACCCGGCAGCTATCAGGTATGGCTGGTGTCCAGGCTGATTACAGGCGGTACCCTGGGAGGAGTATTCGGCTGCGCCATGCCTCTGGTGACGGAACTGTTTCCGCAGAAATACCGCGGCAAGCTGGCTGCGGTTCTGACCAGTCTCTTTTCCCTGGCCATGATTTTCGGGGGTCAGCTCTACTCATTTATGGGGGACTCCAACTGGCAGGTGCTGATGTATACAGCCATCATACCTCCGGCGGTGGGGGCAGTCATGATTTTCCTGTTTGTACCCAACGATTACCAGAATACCAGGCAGTTAAATGAAGTATCCAAACAGCAGAATGAGAAAATCAGCTATTTAAATATGTATAAGGGAAAGTATCTGTGGATTGGACTGGGGGTCATCCTGCTCTCCGGCGCTAACTTTACGGCCTACTCGGCATTTTCCAACAATGCCACTACATATCTTAGAAACTCCCTGGGGCTGAGCGCGGCAGTTGCAGGAGGCATTTACAGCCTTCAGGGAATAGGGCAATTAATCGGTTACAACATATGGGGATTCATTTCAGACAGGTTCGGGCGGAAAAAACCTCTGATTGGGATGGCGCTCAGCGCTGTGTTTGTATTCCTCTTTATGAGGCTGGGGGCCGGGAATATTACCCAGCTCAAGCTGGTATCGGTATTTTTGGGGTTTGCGGTCGGCTTTTCCGGTGCCTGGGGCGCCTATTATACGGAGTTGTTCCCGCAGAAATTCAGCGCCCTGTCCTCCGGAATCTCATTTAACGGGGGAAGAATCATATCCACCTTTGCCATTCCTGCAATTGCAGGCCTGGGATCCGCGGCTGCGGGGATGCAGGGGATCTTCATGGTATCCATGGCAGTATTTGTGGCAGGCGCGGTCATATGGATGTTCCTGCCGGAAACTTATCAGAAAAACGAAAAAGCAGCAGATAATGAATAACACACAGGAGGTTGTAAGATGGGACAATATCAGGAAGCAAAAAAGGTAGCATTGTCATATTTTGACGCACTGGAAAAGGCTGAACCGGAACAGGTGCTCCAGGTTTTCCGGGAATATATGACCGAGGACTATAATTGGAAGGGGGTATACCCGTTCCGTGAGCAAAACGGCAGGGAGGCTGTGGCGGAGTCATTCTGGATACCTCTAAAAAAGGCTCTCCGCCATATGCAGAGGAGACAGGACATCTTTATCGCTGGTACAAATGAAATCAGCGGTGAGGAATGGGTTATGAGCATGGGACATCTGATGGGTCTATTCGACCAGGATTTTCTGGGGATTCGCCATACCAGGAAAATGGCCAGCCTCCGTTATGCGGAATTCAGCTGTGTAGAGAATGGCAAGATATGCAAGAGCGGTATGTTCGTGGATTTAATCGGACTCATGATCCAGGCCGGCGAAAATCCACTTCCGCCTTCCACTGGAAATTATTTTATCTACCCCGGCCCCAGGTATCATGATGGAATTCTGTTGGAAGACGCTCCGGAAGAGGAAGGGATAAAAACACTTGCACTGGTAAATAAAATGGTAGACGACCTGGACGAGCTGAATAAGAGCGGGGCCATGGGCTGTCCCCCTGAGGTTTTGGAAAAGGCCTGGGCATCGGATATGATTTGGTATGGTCCGGGGGGAATCGGAGCTTCCTATACCATTCCGCGCTACCAGGAACAGCACCAGCTTCCGTTCCGCAATCATTTAAAGGACAAAACCTTTAACGGGCATGTATGCCGGTTTGCGGAAGGCAACTTTGCATGCTTCTTCGGCTGGCCCAACCTGACCAATACACCCATCGGAGGATTTCTGGGCTTACCCGGAGGAGGAAGAGGAGATATGCAGGTGGTGGATGTTTACTGCCGCAGGGGAGACAAGCTTTCTGAAAACTGGGTTTTAATCGACCTCCCGTACTGGCTGAAACAGCAGGGACTGGATATTTTTGAGAGGACACGTCAGATTCTGAACCACGACTGATTGTAAGCCGGCTCGGCCGTAATACGGAACCGGACCAAACAAAAATTTTAATAGAAAGGCAGGCATGACAATGACATTTACAATCATAGATGCTGCAATCATTTTCATTTATCTTATGGGAATGCTTGTGTTAGGATTTATCATGGGCAAGACCAACAAAACCCAGGAAGATTATTTTGTTGCAAAGCGTTCATTGCCATGGCTGCCAATCGGACTGTCCATTGCCGCCACCATGATTAGCTGCAACAGCTTTGTGGGAGGCCCAGGATGGGGGTATCACAGCGGACTGCTTCCGTTCATGCAGAACATGACAGTGCCATTGGCATTATTCATCAGCACTACTATATTTGTGCCCATGCTGTACGATCTGAAACTGACATCCGTATATGAGTATATTGAACTCCGGCTGGGTCCTAAAACACGGATGGCGGCAGTGCTGGGCTTCATCCTCAACTCCCTGATTCAGGTCAGCTCCATGGTGTTTGTCCCTTCCCTGGTCCTGCAGCGTTTTATGGGTGTCAGCATAAACATCATAATACCGGTCATTGTGGTGATTGCGGTGGTTTACACAATGGCCGGCGGAATCAAGGCAGTTATATGGACGGATGCCATCCAGATATTGGTAATATGGGGCGGTCTGATAGGCGGAATGGTTTTCATGTTCGCAAAGAGCAATATCGGATTTCTTGAAACCGTCCACATGGCTGCACAGGCAGGGAAGCTGAGGGCATTTGACGCCAGCTGGCAGTTCTCCCTGACCAATGAGAACGGATTTTGGGCGGCATTGGTAGGGGGACTGTTTATGTGGTCACGGTATTTTTCCTTTGACCAGGCCCAGGTTCAAAGGATGTTCACGGCCAAATCCATACGGGAATTAAAGCGTTCGTTTGTGGTGAGCGGTATCATGATGAATGTCCTCTATTTCCTGTTTATTTTTCTGGGAGCGCTGTTATTTATACAGTTTGGCGGGGCTGCCTTTGAAAATGCCAATGATGTGATGATCCGTTTCATCGGAGGACTGCCGGCAGGACTGGTGGGGCTGCTGCTGGCAAGTTTATTTGCTGCAGCCATGTCCAGTGTGGATTCCCTGCTGAATTCCATGTCCACGGTATTCACCAAGGATATATGAGAGATATATAGAAAAAGAAAAGGAGGCCTCCTTAAAGACCTCCATGATGGTGTCAGCCATCTGGGGAATTTTGGTATATATCATCACCATGCTGGCCTTTTCCGGTACTTCAAAATCTATTTTGGCGGTTATCGGCAGCTATATATCCTACATAAGCGGTCCCACCTGCGGTATATTTCTTTTAGCCATGCTCACGAAAAAGGCCAATGACAAAGGAACGGTATGCGGTGCTGTAGTTGGTTTTATTATCACATTGCTGTTTGGAACATTGGCCGGATTTACCTGGATGTGGAATTCTGCCTTTGGCACGGTGATGACCGTTCTGGCAGGGTATGTATTCAGCTGCCTGTTTGGAGAGCCGGCGGGAGAACAGGCCCGGCGTTATACAATCCGCGGCCATATGGCCTGTTTGAAGGAGCAGGGGCGTACCGAGGAAAACGGTATCAGCCTTATGCCCTTTGCAGTTGACAGATACAGTATGATCCTGTTGGTTTTCTTTTTGATTCAGCTGGCGGTCATCTGTTTCTTTCAGCGGGCTTAGGGGCATACTCCGGCAGCCCGTGTGCGTCAGACTGTCCCGGCTCCCATGAACTGCGCTATCAGCCCTGATGTAAAGAAAGTCCCGAAGATCACTAGCAGCGACACCAGAACGCCCTTCCAGCCAATGGACAGGAATGCTTTCCAGTCCTTGCCTAACAGCACGCCGGCGAAGGCCAGAATGGGGGTGATGGAAGCCATTAAATCAATTTTACCGGTCCAGTAGATAATGGGAGCGGATACGGGAGAAGCAGGGACGGCGGCCAGCATTCCGATAATTCCGATATAGGTTACAGCCGGCAGGCTGCTGGGGATGAAGTGTTTTGCCGTCAGTCCAAGGAAGCTGATTACGCACAGAATCAGCATTCCGGGAATGGATTCCAGAAACCGTCCCCCATACCCCACGATATTACAGGCCATGGTCAGAACCACCATTACAGTCAGTGAAATTACCCATTCCACGCAGAGACTTTTAAAAGATACTTTTTCGCTCATGATGGTACCCCTTTTCTTTTCATGACCTTATAAATCAGGTTGCTCAGCGGGATGGTTATAAAGATCCCAAGGTAGACTGTGATTGCAGATGAGATAACATTGCTGATGGTTGCAAAGGCTGTCAGCGTGTCGGGATTGCTGGCAGGGGATGCTTCTATCACACCTGCCAGTCCTGCCGCCATCATGGAGGAACTTCCTGCCCCCACAGCCATGGCGGCGGCTTCAGGGCGGAAGATTCCAAGGGTGACAAAAAGCGGAGGAATAACACTCATAAAAATGCTGCCGAATACGGTTCCCACGATGTAGCAGACCATAACGCCCTTAAATTCATCGGATTCACTGCCGTACATATCGGCAATCAGAGCAACATTAGGCTCGCGGCTGAGCGCATAGCTCATGCCCACGGCTTCCCGTTTCATGCCTAATATCAGGGCAATGGGAAGGGCAAAAAGCACGGTTCCAATGTTTCCGATGTTCTGTAAAATCAGGATTGGACTGGCGGAAATCATCTCCTTTATGGAAGCGCCGCTGGAAATGCCCAGCTTTGCCATGGCGAACACAACCCCCATGGACAGCATCCTGGAAGCAGCCGGAACATAAGCTTTCCCCACTCCCCGGACCGGTTTTGCCAGATACAGGACCAGCATAAGAAGCATGGCGTATAACAGCGGCAGAAAGGTAACGGTAAACCTCCCTAAGGAGAGCTTAATGGGACCAATGAATTCTGCGGCCAGGCAGCACAGGATAACACATAGAAAAAATGAAGAGTATTGTTTTGTCATATCAGACAGTTTCTTTCGCATAGTTATTGCCCCCCCTTCTCTGGGCCGTCCGGCCTATTTTTTCAGCTTTTCCAGAATCTCCGCCCGTCTGGCTTTTGTTCTGCGCAGCCAGATAACAGTCAGTACCAGTCCGAAAACAGTAACGGCAAAAAGGTAGACAAAGAACAGGCGGTATCCGGCGGCACCTGGAAAATGATCCAGAATCACACCAGCTACAAAGGGTGATGTGGCCTCCGGCAGATAGCCAATGGCACATATCAGGCCGATAGCGGTTCCCACGCATTCAGGCGGGAAATATTCCTCATCCATAATGGCAAAATGCATGGTTACGCACATATACATGCAGAAGAAAATCATCAGGCAGGCCACCAGAATGGGAAGGACTCCCATGGAGGACGGAACGGCCAGGATAATAACCAGAGCAATAGCGAGTCCAATCTGTCCAATGAGCATGACCTTGGAATTGTTGATTCTGTCGCCCAGCACGCCTGCCCCGAAGGAGGCAATGGGACGTATGTACTGTGAGGAAGAGGACAGAACAGCGCCAAGAAGCGCGCTGACACCGAACACCTCGGTTACATAAGGTGAAATATAGTAGTAACCGGTGCTGATGGTTAATGTCGCGAAGATGATGCCAATCATCAGCCAGACTGCAGGCATTTTGAGGGGCTTTGTAAGCATTTTTAAGTTTACAGTATCATTGCTGTCACCTTTTTTGCCATCGTCAATTCCCTTCAGCAGGACAATATCAATCACACCCAGGAGAATGGTCATAACAGAATAGAACAGAATGATTCCGCGTACGCCAAAGGATTCGCTTTTTATAATCGTCATCTGGCCGAAAATCAAAGCAGCGATTGCCAGATATACGGCGTTTGAGATACCGCGTCCTCCTTCAAAGATACCGAAGGCCTTTCCCTGCTCATTGACAGATGCCAGATTACGCACCGCCTTTGTCTGAGCCGGGAAAAAGAGCATCAGGCAGGTGATGGCAAACAGACCGTGAATGATTACCATAATGATGGGAGAAGGAATGGTCAGCATCACAAGTCCCAGGGCACCTGTTGATATCATGGCTGCGGGAATCAGTTTTTTGATGGATATGTAGTCGCAGATAATTCCGCCGAACAGGTATGCGGCGATTCCGCCTACGCCGAGGGCCGTACCGCACAGGCCCATCTGGGTATTGGTCATGCCGAAGGTTTCCATAAAGGGATTATAATAGTATGAACGGAACCAGGGAAGAGAGCAGATAAAGGAACCGGACAATGTCAGCGTGATTAAGAGCGGCAGATTCTTTTTTAAGGATGGAGTTTCCATATGTTCACCTCGTTTGTCCATTATGGTAAAATTTGCTCGGTTTCAAGGGACTTTACATAAGTACAGTAGTCTTCGGCGCTGGCGAACAGGGGCTTATGGGCCGCCTTCACTTTTTGGGCCAGGGCGCCCCCGTCATCCAGCAGGCGGCAGGCCATGGCAGCCAGAAATAAAGATGCGGTTTCATATATTTTCCGGTCCGCAATCCTGTAATCCGCCCCGTGATGGTCCCCATACATATAGTTGACAAATACCTGGATTCCGGGAATGACCTCGTTTAAGTCGCCAAGATCCGTAGAACCGCAGTTATGTCCGCCTTTGTTTACGCGGCCTTTGCCCAGGATATCGTCTGCTGTCTGAACCGCTGCCTGGTCAAGCTCCAGCAGGGGGCGGTAGGGCAGGTAACCAGGCTGTGTGCGAACCAGGGCCTTCCCGCCGAAGGCGTAAGCGCCTGCCCCCATGGCCTGGTCAAATTTCTTTGAAACATCCAGAACCGTTTCCGTCTTTCCGGCACGGCACAGACATTCTACGCATACTTCCTCAGGAATGGCATTTACAACCGTACCGCCTTTGGTGATGATTGGATGAACACGCACAGTATCGCTGTCCTTAAAGGTTTCTCTTAAGGAATTGAGAGCAGTCAGAGCCGTGTTTGCCATGTACAGGGCGTTGATCCCGTTTTCCGGATCCGCTGCCGCGTGGGCGGATCGTCCCTGGAATGTGACATTTTTGGAGATGAAGCCGTTGTGGGAGCCAAGGATGGTGATTGTGCCGTCATTTCCCAGACCGGCGTGCATGGAGATGACAATGTCCACGCCGTCAAATGCGCCCCGGTACAGCAGTTCCGCTTTGCCGCAAAGGTAATGGAGCCGCCCCTTTTGGATTTCCCGGGTTCTCCACTCTATCTCCAGGCATTCCTCCGCAGGAACACCCGCTAACATGACCTTTCCGCCGAAATTCTCTAATACGCCGCTCTCTGTGAGAGTGATGAACGCCCCCATGGCTGTGGCCACCTGGATGGAATGGCCGCAGGCATGGGCTGCACCTGTTTCAGGATTGCAGTCCGGATGGGAATAGCAGATAAGGGAATCCATCTCTCCCATGATCATCACACAGGGGCCGGGCCTTCCGGTGTCATAGGTACAGGTAAAACCTGTTACATCCGGCCAGGTACAGGCCTCAAAGCCATGGTTTTTCAGAACCTCCAGACAGTATTTCTGGGTTTCTGTTTCTTTAAATCCTGCCTCCGGGTGATGCCAGAGCCAGTCACCATTTGCCTCTATCTCCGGCAGTTGTTTCTTAAGCTCGGCCTTCAGCCGGTCCAGCGTTTTCTTGTATAATTCTTCCATTCAGTTTTCCTCCTGATTTCCGATAAAAGTAAAATATGCTGCATTTACGGATACGCGCGTCCTATGATTTTGTATTTTATTACTAAGACGGTCAGGAGTAAAGTACCATAATGATTTTGATATGTGTACCAATATGAATATTGGTACACTATTTTGTTAGATCCGGCAGGAATTCAGGACCTCTGCCATGCGCCGGCACCCCTCTGCGATTTCTTCGTCCGTGACAGAGGAATAGGAGACCCGGATATAAGACTCTCCATGGCTGCCCTCGGCAAAAAAGGTATTTCCCGGCATGAGAAGCAGTCCTGTCCGCTCTGCCGCCGCGGCAATCTGCCGGTCATTTGTATATTCAGGCAGGCGGATCCAGATAACAAGACCGCCGTCCGGGACAGAGAAAGACAAACCGGGAATACAGGAGAGGGCGCTGCACATCAGATCGCGTTTTTTTCTGTAAAAGTCAATCAGAAACTGTCTGTGCTTTTCATAGTATCCCTTTTCAAAAAAACGGGCCCACATATACTGGCTTAAGCTGTTGAGAAACATCTGATCCTTATTCACAATACGCCGGTAGGTCTTGATCACATTATCAGGAGCCACGATATAGCCCACCCGGGCGCCGGGGAAAAAGGACAGATTAAAGGAATCTATATAAATGACCGAGTTGGTGCGATCCATGGAGTACAGGCTTGGAAGTGTAATGCCGCTGTAGTTAAAGTCGAACAGGGAGTCATCTTCCACTATGGGGATGTTGTGTGATAGGGCGCACTGAAGAAGCCGTTTCCTTTTTTCCAGGCTCATTACGGCTGCGGAGGGGTTGTGGAAGTTTGGCATGGAATAGATTAACTTGGGGCGATAGCGTTCAACCAGGTTTTCCAGTATTTCGATCTGGATACCGTCTTTTTCCACGGGAACAAAGAGCACATGGGCTCCTGTATGCAGAAGGATGTTGACAATGGCAGGCATGACCGGTTCCTCCACAATTGCAAAATCACCTTCCTTCAGATACATGAAGGCGATATTGCTCAGGGCCTCGTAAGTCTCGGTTATGATTTGGATATTCTGGGGCTGTACGTAAATCTTCCTCCCAAAGAGCAGGGATGCCAGGCATGCTCTCATACGCTCCGTTCCCTGGGGATCGCAGAACCAGAATGGCTCTAAGTCATCACCGGAAGTAATTTCATCCATAATCTCATGCAGATAAGGCAATGGAAGTGTTTCCTTATTTACCAGAACGCCGGCAAAGGAAATGCTATCGGAGAGGTATGAGGAATTATACAGACGCTGGAACGTATTTTGCGTCCCTAGAAAATGGTAATTAAAGTTCTTGTCCAGAGAAGAAAATGCTTTCCTTGTATCCGGTTTGCCGTCGGGTTTTACCTCGGAAGGGCTGTTTCTCACAAAATATCCCCTGGGCGCCTTGACGGAGGCATAGACCAATCCCTCATGAATGAGCATCTCATACGCCTTTTTAACAGTATTGCGGTGGACACCCAGCTTTTCCACCAGCTGGCGCTCCGAGGGCAGCTTAAAGCCGTCGGAGAGCTGGCCGGAGAGTATCTGACTGCGGATTGTGTTCCGGATCTGTTTGTACAGCGGGGTTGTACTGTTTTTCTTCAGTTGAATCTCCATATTCGCTCCTTTTATGATATTCCTTCAAAGTTTCTGTCTTGTTTTATATCATTCTAATTCAATTATATTATAAAAACAATGAATTTCTGTCATATGCGGAGTGCGCGGGTCCTGCAACGGATGGCATATACCAGGCAGATGAAACCCGCCCTGATTCAGTTGAAATATTTCCGTATAAAATAGGAGGGTGTGCAGCTCCATGCATGGCAATAGCTGTTAATGATTCTGGAGCCATAGGGGGAGGCATACCTGTCCCTGGGATTAAAGAGTTCCCAGAAACAGTCCGCGCCCAGGTCCGCCATCTGTCCCCAATAAAAGCGGATGTAGTGGAGTGCAGTGTCCTTCATGCCGTTTTGTATCAGGGCTTCTATAAAATGATGGTACATGTAGGGGGTAACCATTCCCACAGGCGGGTCCTCCTTTACAAGATGTTCCAGCAGTCTGCGGTTTGACTCCTGGTCCAGCACACCCGCCAGGACCAGCCATATCTGAGAGGCCCAGGACACCTGGCGGTTCTGTCCGCTTATGAAGAACCGCAGTTCCTTATCCCACAGATATTCCAGGGCTCCGCGGACAGCGGTTTCTATCCAGCTCTCCAACTGTTTGACGGATTCTGCCCCGGATGTCTCACTGCACATAAGCTGGGCTAAAGAAAGGGCCTGCCTCAGGGTGTAAATCAGGACGCCCTGTGCGCCGGCCTGTTTGTTCAGACTGTCATTCCAATCCAGGAAGCACCACCAGTCGCCGCTGTCTTTTACCACGCCTCTGCCATCCAGACGTTTTAGCGCAAGCTCAGCCTGGTGGTAAGCAGCAGGCCACAGCTGCATCAGGGTTTCCCGGTCTCCGGTGGCCTGATAATAGTCATGGAGACAGGAAATAAAGAACAGGCCATAGTCAAACAGGGAAGTATCATCTACCATCGGGGCCGGCCGCAGGAACAGGCAGGCACCTACATGATGTTCGTTTTGGGTAAGTCCGGCAAACAGGTACAGGCACCGCTTTACCAGATCATAGTTCTTAAATGTTTCGTAATTGGTCAGAGCCTGGAGCCTTAAGTCTCCAATCCATAGGCGCCGGTCGCGTTTGGGGCCATCCTCAAACACAGACTGCATGCAGTCCTCCATTGTCTTAAGGGCTATGGCGTCGATTCGTTTCAGGTCTTCCGGCACATTTTCATTCAGGGGCTCTACCTGGGACATGTCGCCGGAAGTGACGGTATCACAGGATACATCACTTAGCAGCACCTGATATTTGGGGGAGGTGTCCATGACCTTCAGTTCCAGGTAGCGGAAAGCGTACCGCCTGGGCAGAGAGATTCTGGCCGGCAGCTCATCAATATGAAGGTATTCCTCCTGGATCCAGCTGCTGCTGATGGAGCCCTGGTAGGATGCGGTGTCCTCCATAATTTCACAGGGCATTTCCCCCAGCTTAATCCGTATATGGGCCGGAGCGTCAGGCGGACTGCCTGCAGGCGTCAGGCTGAAGGATATATAACCCACATGGTGGGTGCCGAAATCCAGGCACACGGAACTGCCCTTTGACAGAGGCATGGTATCCAGTGCTTCCACGGGCTGCATACGGCAGGGAATCCAGTCAAAGACCCGGTCTGCCCTGTTATGGACCGGGAGGTCCCAGCCATTGGGCTTGTCTGGGGCATCTGAAGGCTGGAATGAGACGAGCTGCGCGGGCCGGACTGTTTTGTAGTGAAGAGCTGGCTCCAGTTCCTGGGCTTTTCTTACGAAGTCCTCATTTATATTCATTTTAAAGTTTTCAATATGATTTGTAATCTGCGCCATTGTTATATCTCCTTATTCGTTTCGGGAATCCAGTACAGCCTTAATTTGGGGATAAATCTTATCCAGATTGTAAAACAGCATAGTGACGATGGAGCATATAAGAAGAAGCATGGGAATATACAGGTACATGGCTTTGATTGCCAGTACTGCATTGGAACTCTGTGCCGAAGCACCGCCCTGGTAAGCACCCCATGCCAGAAGGACTCCGCTGATACCGCCGGCGGCCGCCTGGGCCACCTTTCCCAGGAAGCCGTTGATGGCGGACAGTGAACCGGCTGTGTTGACGCCGGTCTTCCATTCACCGTAGTCCACCGGGTCTGCCTGCATGGAAAAATAGATGCTTTCCTTCATGCCGTATCCCAGAGCGGTTACCACTGCTCCGGCCAGTATAGCCCCATGGTTTATACCTGCAAAGAGGATGACAACCAGCCCGGCCAGCTGTATGGCAGCACTGCCCACATACAGGTTGCGTTTTCCCATGCGTCCGGCCAGTGCGGGCACCAGGAAATTGGCTGCCATGGGCACAATGGACATGATGGTGGCAATGGTAACTGACAGCTCCTTGCTTCCTATGACAGCTGTATAGTAGTAAACAATTGCACTGGTCTGGAGAAAAAAGCCGGTCCACATGAAAATAATGTTGAGGGCAAAGATAAGCCAGGGCTTGTTTTTTCCCAGGGACATAAGGCTTTCTTTCAGGGAAACGCTCTCAGCGGCCGTATTTACCCGTTCTTTTACAGTGGCAAAGGTAAAGAAGAATAGCAGGCATCCAATGAAACCAAAGATTATCATTACGATACGAAAGCCCAGAGCTTCGCTGCCTTTGCCCAGGGAATCCACCAGCTTTAAGGCCGTGGAGCTGACCACTGTGGAGCCCAGAAAGGCGAAGAACTTGCGCGTGGTGGACAGGGCTGTCCTTTCCTGGGTATCGGTTGTCAGGCTTGGCAGGATGGAAGCCATAGGAATGTTCACAACAGTGTAGGTAAAAGACAGACCGATGTAAGTCGCATAGGCATAGATAAGCTTGCCTGACTGGGAAATGTCGGGTACACTGAAGGCTAGGACGGCAAACAATGCAAATGGTATGGCTCCGAAGAGAAAATAAGGCCTGGACTTCCCCCACCGTGTACGGGTATGGTCAATGCAATAGCCAATCAGTAAATCCGTCCCTCCGTCTATAAATCGCGTGACAACAAACATAAAAGCGATGGACTTCGCGCTCAGGGACATGACATCCGTGTAAAAATATAAGAGATACAGGGAAATCATCTGCCAAATCAGATTGCATGCAAAGTCAGAAACCCCATAGCCAATTCTTTGTTTCCATATCTGCTGCTTCACGTACCTCATGGTTGAATCTTGTTTCATTCAATAACCCCTCCTTGTATTTGATGCTGTTATTGTAAGGGATAAGGCAATAAAAAACGATTGAGTTTTATAATCAAATAAATTGATGTTTTATAACCTGTCTGTTACAATCATAACAGAGATGGGAGGGAAAAACCATGACTACCGGAGAATTAGAGAACCAGCTGATGGAATTTAACGAGGATGAGCGGTTTTATCAGCAGTATTATAATGTGAAGCAGGATAAATGGATGCTGGAGGATTTCTTGGAAAGTCTGGATTTTAATGAAGTCATACAGCGCCGTTTGATCGTGCCGGAGGTATCAGGGGGCTGGATGCCTTCTGACATGAAGGATGAAGCCTATTTTGACGCGGAGGATAAGAACCATATTGTGATTAGCAAGCACAACCGTTTCACACCCCCTTTCCGGCACCGCCATATATTTTTCGAGCTGGCCTATGTGGTAAAGGGACACTGCAGCCAGGATGTGGGGAAAGACAGGATTGAGATGGAGGAAGGGGACTTTTGCCTTTTGGCGCCGGATACCATACACAGCGTGAGCGTGTTTGACGACAGCCTGCTGGTGAACATACTGGTAAGGCGGAGTACCTTTGAGGATATATTTTTTAATATGCTAAGGGACACAAACATGATAGCAACCTTTTTTAACCAGTCCCTGTATTCAGGAGTCCATAATCCCTATCTGATTATTCCGGCCAGGGGTGACCAGGTGCTTAAGGAATATGTTCTTTCCATGTTTCTGGAATACCTGGGAAAGAGTCGGTACTATGAAAAGATACTCAACAATCAGCTGATGATACTGTTTGCCAAAATACTTCAAAGCTACGAAGAGCGTATTCAGCTGCCTTCCGTTATGCGCAGGGCCACAGAGGAGAGCATAAGAATCTTAAGCTATATTGAGGACAACTACCAGAGTGTCACCTTAAAGCAAACCGCTGCGCAGTTTCATTTTTCCCAGCCCTATTGTTCCAAAATCATAAAGGAATACACCGGTAAATCATTTACACAGATTGTACAGGAAATCCGATTTCAGAAAGCTGCCATCCTTTTGAAAAATACAAATATCAGCATAGCGGAGATAAGCAGCCGGGTGGGATTTGAGAATGTGGAGCATTTTAACAGGATGTTCAGGAAGCTGTATGAAATGCCGCCTGGGAAGTACAGAAAGGGGAATACAGGGAGCCGTCTTTTCACCGGGCCGGGCGGGGAGAGCCGGACAGGGCCGCAGGCACTGTAATACGCAGAGAGGATAAGATGACGGTTTTTTCAAAACATCATCTTATCCTCTCTGTTTCATGGTGGCAGCGCATATATAAAAATGTAGCTTATTTGCTCAGCATCCCTGTATAATCAGTGCTTCATAGTCAGACTGGGGCATGGGGCGGTAGAAAACATAGCCCTGTACATAGTCACAGCCAATCTGCTTCAGATATTCGACCTGGTCCATGGACTCGATTCCTTCTGCCACTGTGCGGATGTCAAATTTTTTCACCATATCAATAATACCCTCAACCAGTGCCATATCCTTGTTCTGGTCCGGTCCTTCATCAAAGAACAGGCTGTCAATTTTCAGTACATCAATAGGCAGATTTTTCAGCAGCCCCAGAGAAGAATAACCTTTTCCAAAATCATCAATTGAGCAGGAGAAGCCTGCCTTTTTAAGCCGGGCTACTGTCTGCAGCAGCAGGGCAGTGTTGTCAAATGCAATGGATTCCGTAAATTCCACTTCAAGAAGCTCTGGGGGAATGGCGTACTGGTCGCGTATACTCACATACCGGTCAACAAAATTTTGATCATAGAATTGAAGCCGGGACACATTGACAGACACGGGAAGGGGTTTTCTGCCCGAGTCAATCAGACTCCGGAGCCAACGGCAGACCTCTTCATATACATACTGGTCAAGGCGGTCTATCATATATTTTTTCTCGAATACAGGGATGAAGCGGTCCGGAGGAATGATGGCGCCGGCCTGGGACTGCCAGCGGACCAAAGCCTCTGCACAGCCGATTTTTCCTGTTGCAAGGTTGACCTTTGGCTGGTAATAGACCGTGAACTCTCTGTTTTCAAGGGCAGTCAGCATTCTGTTTTCTATGTCTTTTTCTTCTCTGAGGTGGCTGCGGATACTCTCATCATAATAAACATAATTCTGCTTGTTTCCTGTTTTATCTGTTTTTCTGGCAAAATTGGCCCGGTCCAGAAGACCGTCGATGGTCAGTGACTCTATGACATCCTCTATGCAGCAGATACCGCAGTTTGTGGGGAGCATCTGGCCGTCATGGGCCGTATGCATGAAGCGGAGAATTTCATAATCCGCGTCAGCCTGGCGGGCCGCTATCTCGCTTTTTTCGTTGTAATGGAGAAGCAGTACAAAGTTATCTGCTGATACACGGCCGCATAATTCATATTCATGCAGCCCCTTTAGCAGGAGTTTTCCGTATTGGGACAGCAGAAGGTCGCCGTAATCATAGCCGAACACATCATTAATATACTTGAAGTCAGAGAAATCAGTATAGACAACAGCAAACTTTTCCGGCCTGGTGTCCAGAAGCTGCTGGGCTTTTTCCTTGAAAGCGCTAAACAGGTAAACCCCGGTAAGAGTGTCGCGGGATGCCAGATCATTCAGCTGTTCATTCTGGACTTCAAGCTTCAATAGATTTTTAGAGTTGGCCCACAATATAAATATCCAGGTGAGTGACATGACTCCCATCATGACCAGACAGCCGGTCAGAAGAAAACGCATCTGCCGGGCTGAGTAGGCATCGGCGGAAAACACGGTATGATTGGCCTGTTCAAAAAAGTCCTCGCTGAGGGAAAGCAGTCTGGAACTGTCAGCGGACCCGCTGCGGTAGGCAGAGATTTCGTCCTTTACCTGACTCCACATCAGCTCCAGCTTTGCCAAATCCCTCTGATAGGCCGGATCGTCAGGTGAAGGAAGACCATATGTGGCCTCTCCGCCCTGTAATTCCAGAAGAATGCTGTCCAGATAGGCAATCATATCGTCATCGGGCTGGCCGGAAAGTTCTAACTTTATGAGCCGCTGGCTGGCACCGCGGACAATTCCTACATAGTTGATGAGCCTTCCGTTTGTCTGGGTTTGGATTACTGTTTGAATGGTAATACTGCCGAACAGGAAAAGTAAAATAAACAGGGAGATCAGTCCGCCTCTAAAAAACCGCTTCATATGGGGTGCCTACAACAGCCATTGCTGCCTTTCCGGATTCATTGTGCTAACCATACAGCGGGTTTGCAATGATATCAATAGCTCAATTGTATCAAACTATGCATTTTATTTCAATATACGAGAGATAAATAATATTATTTTGTAATTTATTACAAAAATTTAAAGGAGAAGCGGGAAGCGGGGAACGGAAAAGAAAGAGTCTGTTCAGTCAGCATATAAGTGAAATAAAAGAAACTGGAAATAGGGTAGACGCGGGTGTATAATGTTCTGTATCAGGCAGACCCGTAGACGTTAACAGTAAAGCCGTGGCAGCGCGCCAGGAGAGGCTGAATCCGTCTTAAAATAGATAGTAAGAGTTGTTCCGCACAGAGAATAGAGGAGGTATCGAATGAAAAACAATAAGTTGTTTCAGACGAACCTGTTAGTCAGCAGTATACTGGTGGTAGGATTTATCCTTACAGCATTTTTCAGCTACCGCGCCAATTACCGTGCATCATTAGAGAACATAGAACAAGTATCCTCCCTGACAGCGGAGGGAATTTATTACCAGCTGAAGGCAATGCTTACAAAGCCGGTGAACATTTCGCTGACAATGTCTCATGACAGCCTTTTGGTGGACCATCTTCTTGCAGAAAACAGCCGTATGGATGCTTTGGATTTTGCGGAGACTACAAAAACGTATCTGCAGACATACCAGAAGAAATATGGCTTTGATTCCGTGTTCCTGATATCCGCAAATTCCGGCCGCTACTATAATTTTAATGGCCTTGACCGTGTAATGGAAAAAGGGGATCCGGAAAACGAATGGTATTATGAACTTCTTGGCAATGATTTGGAGTATTCCCTTAACGTGGATAATGACCAGGTAGAGGGAGCGGATAACAGGATAACTGTCTTTGTGAATTGCAAGGTTACTGCGCCGGACGGGGCGGTGATTGGCATCGTGGGAGTGGGAATTCAGATAGATTATCTGGAAGAGCTGCTGCAGGAATATGAAGACAGCTATGGCAATCAGGCCAGCCTGATTAACCAGGATGGTTTTATAGAGATATCCACCACCTATAATGGATATGAAAAGAAGGACTGGTTTGGAGTATATGGCCAGGAACATATACGGGAACAGGTACTTGATTTCCGGGAGTCGGATAACAGTATGGAATTCTGGACTGATACAGGTCCAAAGGAAGGAAAGAGAAGCTTTATTGTGGAGCGGTATATTCCGGAGCTCTCCTGGTATCTGCTTGTGGAACAGAATACCGGACCCATTGTGGAGGCCATGAACCGCCAGCTTTATCAGACTGGTTTTATACTGACTGTGGTAATTCTCACTGTTCTGATTGTCATTACTGCTGTAATCCGGAAGTACAGCAGCCAGGTGACGGAGCTGGTTGAGGAGCGGCAGGCTCTTTTTAAAAAGGCCACGGAACAGCTTTACGACAGTATTTACGAATTGAATCTGACAAAGAACAGCTATGTGGGGAAACAGACAGAGGAATACTTTAAGAGTCTGGGAGCCGGAGGGCTTCCCTTTGACCAGGGATTGTGTGTCATTGCCCGGGAACAAATTAAAGAGGAGTTCCGGGAAGGCTATGTTTCCATGTTTACCCCGGAAAATGCCATCCGGGAGTATAACGCCGGAAATAACCATCTTCAGTATGACTTTATGATTTCGCAGAACGGTGAGGATTATCATTGGATTCGTGTAGAAACCTTCCTGTTTTATTCGGAAGAAGACAGTTCCGTCCACATGTTCTCTTACCGGAGAAACATAGATGCGGAAAAGAAACGGGAGTGGCAGGCTGCTATTGATGAAATGACAAAGCTTCTTTCCAAAAAGGCAACCGAGCGTCTGATTGATAAACAGCTGTCTGAGAGTCCGGACAAAATGTATGCGTTTTTTATTTTTGATATTGATGAATTCAAGATGGTAAATGACAGGTACGGCCATTCTTTTGGAGATTTCTGCATCTGCAGTTTTTCAGATATCCTTAAGAGTCATTTCAGGGAAGGGGATATCCTTGGCAGGATTGGCGGCGATGAATTCGCGGCGTTTATTCAGGTATCGGATACGGAATGTGTAGAAGAAAAAGTAAAGATTCTCTCCTCCGCCCTCCATACGGTAATTGGAAGGGGAGACATAAGATGCAGTGTCACGGCCAGCATCGGAATTGCCCTATACCCCAGGGACGGGGCAAACTTTGAGGATTTATACCAGCAGGCTGACCGTGCCCTTTATGAGACAAAGCAGCGGGGGAAGGACGGGTTTACCATTGTTTCTTAGGTCAGACATGAGAGCAGGATTGCTATAATGAAAGGGGATATCGGGACGCAGTAAGAACCCATCGGGTGAATATCAAACAATCAAATAAGCAGTTTTTAAATGCTCATGTTCCTTTTAGAGGGGAATTATGGGCATTTTTAAATTTGTTAAGCTTGTTGTGGCAAACATTTTCATAAGGTAATCAGAATAAGCAGCAGTTCAGTATTTTATGAAATACTGGAAAAAATACAATCCAATGATTGATTCATATAGTTTGTGGTGATATAATTATTTTGAATATATGGTTGAGGTACCAAGATTAGAAGGCAATCTATTTGATAACTATATAAACGATACCTCTGTGTCTGAACTGCTTCGTATTGATTATCGCAAACACATTATTTAGCAAAGTGTTGCGATATCTTTTTGGGCTTATAAAGCAGTATTTAGATATTTAAGGGAGATAAAAATGAAAACAAAGCCGAAAAAAAAATCAATTGCAATGTTGGCAGTTCCGGCTGGGATTTGTGTGACTGCTTTATCAATCTCTGTATTTTTTCTTGTGCAGATTACCGGCAGAATGAACCTCAGCGCAAACCAGAATCTTCTTACTTCCAGCAAGGTTATCAGCGAGGGACTGAATAATAAAATTAGTCTCGACAGGGAGCTTTTGTTTACCCTGGCCGATATGCTCGCATCGGAGCAGGAGAGTGCAGTTGGAGAGACTTTGCTGGGATATGTAAAATCCACTGATTTTTTTCACTTTACATATATAACCATGGATGGAGAAGGTGTAGATAGTGATGGGAATTTAGTCCATGTATCTGATCTGCCCTTTGACGATCTGGCCCTTTCCAGTGGAAAGGACGGGATGTCGGCTCCTTATTATGGTGCAAGCGGACGGCTTCAGATTACATACCAGTCCCCTGTCAGAAAGGATGAAAAACAGATAGGGGCAATTTATGCGGACCGGGTTATTAATGATTATAATCTTCCAACCTTATTTACCTTTAATAACGGGGAGGGGTATGCCTATGTGGTGGATAAGAACGGAAATTACATTATCGAATCCAGAGGTACAGCAGAACAGCCGGATATTTACAGCTATCTGGCAATGCAGGGGAACAGCAGGGCTGTACAGAATACGCTTTGTGAGGTGATGCAGGAAGGAATAAGCGGTACCCTTGTCGTAATAAACGAGAACCAGAAATCCCTTCTCGGCTTTCTTCCATTAGACGCGCCGGAAGGGAGCTATCTGATTACCATGATTCCACGGGCAGTCCTTCAGCGGGAGTCAACACCTATCATCATTATGCTTTATACTATGTTTACTTTTCTTCTGATTGGTGCGGTTGCGATTGCTAATCTTGTAACTGGAAGACAGTCTATGAGGGAGGAGGCAAGGCAGAGGGAGTACAGGGAAAAGCTGTTCCGAAATCTTTCCGCCAATATAGATTTTGTGTTTCTGCTCTACACACCGTCTACACAGAAGGTGGAGCTTGTGTCTGACAACCTGCCGGTGCTTCTTGGAATTACTGCAAAGCAGGTACAGGAAAGGCCTAAGCTGGTATTTAGTGCCAGCGGAATGGCGCCGGATGATCCTGCGGGAAACAGTTTCCTGGACGGAACATTGAATAAGCAGGTGACCAGGGAAGCCATGGTGGGGGATGGCCCCAATGAAGTGAAGCGCTGGTTTGCAGTTCATATGATTCCGGCGGATTACGGCCAGTATCTTGCCGTGTTTCAGGAGACAACCAAAGAACATAATATGCGTGAGCATCTGGCAGATGCCCTCAAGCAGGCGCAGAACAGCAACCAGGCCAGGACCGCATTTTTTTCTTCCATGTCGCATGATATCAGAACTCCAATGAATGGTATCATAGGAATGACCAATGTCGCGCTGAACAGCCTGGACAATATGGAAAAAGTAGAGTCCTGTCTGAATAAAATTACAGCGGCTTCCGGTCATCTGCTGCAGCTGATTAATGAGGTGCTTGATATGTCCAGGATCGAGAGCGGGAAAATCAGCCTTAAGGAAGAAAATGTGCATTTACCCAGTATGATGGCGAACCTGATTTCATTCATCAGACCGGATATGGATAAAAAAAGGCAGTCATTTGAACTGGAATCACAGATTTTGGAACATGACACGGTTATCAGCGATGGGCTCCACCTGCAGAAAATACTGCTCAATCTTCTGTCAAATGCCATGAAATATACACAGGCGGGCGGTACAATCAGTATGCAGATTACAGAGACGAATGTTGATGCAGACACCATACGGCTGCGCTTTGTGGTTGAGGACAATGGAATCGGCATGACTCCTGAATTTCTGGAGCGCGTATTCGCGCCATTTGAGCGGGCGGAGGACAGCAGGATGAGCCAGGCAACGGGTACCGGGTTAGGACTTGCTATTACAAAGAGCATAGTGGACATGATGGAGGGTGATATATATGTTGAAAGTGAGAAAGACATGGGCTCACGGTTTACAGTGGAACTTCCACTTAAACTGCCAAAACTGCAGATGCAGGAATTACCGGATCTGGCCGGCTATTCTGTTCTGATTGTGGATGACGATCAGGATGCGTGTGAAAGCATCAGCTTAATCCTGCAGGAGACGGGTATCCGCGCGGATTGGGTTATGAATGGGATGGAGGCAGTGGAAAAAGCATGGCAGGCCCATGTAATGGAAGATGATTACTGTATCGTCATCGTGGACTGGAAGATGCCGGAGATGGATGGGGTGGAAACTGCCAGACGGATTAGAGCGCGGCTGGGCAGCGGAATGCCGATTCTTCTGTTGTCCGCGTATGATTGGGAAAATGTAAAAGAGGAAGCGATTCAGGCAGGGATTAACGGTTTTCTGACAAAGCCGATTTTTAAAGCTGACATTTTGGAACAGATGAAGCAATACATCCAGGGCGGATACCAGGAATACGAAGAACAGCAGATTCAGGAAACAGAAAATCTGGAAGGCGTCAGAAAACTGGAAGGTGTCAGGATTCTGGGGGCGGATGACAATGAACTGAATCTGGAAATCATGTTTGAGATTTTGAACAGCAGCGGGGCTGAAGTGGATTGTGTCCATAATGGCAAAGAAGCCTTAGACACCTATCTCAAGAGCAGTCAGGGATATTACCAGATCATACTGATGGATGTACATATGCCGGAAATGGATGGGCTGCAGGCTACGAAAAAAATCCGTAATTCGGGCCGGCCGGATGCCTCCATAGTTCCAATCATCGCCATGACAGCGGATGTATTTAAGGAAGATATACGCAGGTGCAAGGATGCAGGTATGGATGCTCATATAGGAAAACCCGTGGAGCTGGATAAGCTATATAGTATGGTCCGGAAGTTTATAAATTAAGACTGGGGGAGACAGAATGAAGAAGATTAGGACAAAAAGGGGATTATTGGGGACTCTTATGATAGCTGCCATTTTGGGGACTGGCTGCAATACGGAGCAGTCGGTTCCGGAGCTGTATGTAGACGATAACATCCGGGAAACACCGGTTACCGCCTTTACAGAGAATATTGAGGTTTCAAAGGCAATAGAGGAGCGCTGCAAAGCAGTGCTGAATCAAGACGGAAATACGAATATAGCGGTTTACAGCGACTCTGCGGATTATTATGCAGCGGAGGGATTATCATACCGGGAGCTTCTTTTGAAGCGCCTGGCTTCAGGAAATGCGGATGACTTATACACGATACATGCAGAAGATGTCCTGGAGTTTGATGAGAAAGGTTACATATATGATATGTCCTCTCTGGAGTTCACCGGTAACCTGTCCCATGATGCGCTGTCGCAGAGTACCTATAACGGAAAGGTATTTTCGATTCCATTATCTTATACTGGTTTCGGCTTTATATGGAATGTTGATATGCTGAAACAGTATGGTTTGAAGCTGCCGGAGAATCTGGATGAATTTCTCGATGTATGCGAAACACTGAAAGAAAATGGAATTCTTCCCTATGGAGCAAACAAGGATTTTGCCTTGACAGTTCCGGTTATGTGCGCCGGCCTTTATGATGTTTACCAGAGTGACGATTGTAATCAAAAGCTGGAAGCATTGTCAAATGGTACGGTGGCAATCAGTGAATATATGGAAAAAGGCTTTGACTTTCTTCAGATGATGATTGATAAAGGATATATGAATCCGGAGCGGGCACTTGACACGCTTCCAAAAAAAGAGGAGGAAAAGTCGTTTTTTGCCAATGGAAACTGCGCTTTTATTTGCGCAATCTACAGCGGAAAAGCGTTAGAAGGCTATCCGTTTGAAATCGCAATGACACCTATACCTGTGCTTAAAAATGGCTCTATCTGTGTTGTGGGGGCTGATCAGAGAATGGCAATCAATCCAAAGTCAAAACATTTAGACTCGGCTATTGCCATTGTAGAAGCGCTGGGGCAGGCTGAAACACTTGATTCCCTGGCCAAAAGCCAGGGAAGAATATCCTCTTCAAAAAATGCCACAGCGCCTGATATACCTCAGACAAATTCATTTATTGCCTGTATAGCAGAAGGCAGACAGATTCCTAATCAGGATTTCAGCCTGAATTTCAATGTGTGGGAAAATGTGCGGGACTTAAGCCAGCAGCTCTGCAGAGGGAAGAGTGCCGCACAAGTGGCGGCAGAATACGATTCCATACAGATGGAGGAAATTTCAAAATACGGGAATTAACGATAAAAACGAGTGTACTTTGAATGATAAAGCGCTATATCCGCCTACTGGTAAAAATCCATGAGACCTTGATATGCATAAGTGCCAATCATTTTCAGTCTTTTGTAATATCATAATAGCTGACACATGACTGATAAGCCGGGTTTTCGTATACACCGTGGATTGCATTATTTACAGCATAGTATTGAAGCGTGTTATAAGCAAAAATCATATAACATTGGTCCAGAATTTCCTCCTGCATCTCAATATAAAGTTTCTCCGCCTCGTTTTTATTGGTCGCTGTCAGCCTGACGGCGTCGCGATTCTTTTCACCAAATATATCATCATCCAGATAACAGAAGTTGTAGCCCACTGAATCCCCGCTGCTCATCAGCAGCGGAGAGAACCAGCCAGCCGGATCCGCGTAATCCGGCCACCATTTCATTAGTAATATATCCTGGCAGTCATCCGGATTGGGACTCTTTGCAAGAGCTAACTGGGCATCCCAGTCCATGTTGAGAAGTTTCAGGGTAACACCTATTTGGGCAAGGTTTTCTTTATACAGTTGAAGAATCTCACGATATACGGCATCATTTACTATGAAGGTAACCGTAACAGTAGCATCCATTAATCCTGATTTTTCAAGGTACTCCGCTGATTTTTTCAGGTCGCAGTGATACTGCGTTAAATTATCTTGATGGCCCCAAAGGCCTTTCGGTATCATACCGCAGGATTGAGCCGCATTTCCCTGTAAAATATCATGAACCGCTTCTTCATATGGGAAAGCATATGCCAGCGCTTTTCGAAAATCTGCATTAGAACAGGGGGAGCTTTTTGTGTTCAGCATCAGGATTACATTGGTGAACGAATCAGCGGGCAGGATGGTGACTCCATCGTTCTCGCTTAATGCTGCAAGATCCTCTGCTGATAATTCAGAAGTAAGATGGGCCTCGCCGGCCTCAAGAAGTCTGCGCCGTGTACCTGAGTCGGAAATCTCCTGGATATAGACGTTCTTATACTGATTATCCTCCCAGCCGCCGCGATAGCCTTCATAGGAGGAGAGGGTAACCGCTCTTGCTGAAACCGTAGCAATGGTATAAGGTCCGCTTCCTCCGTCATTTCCTGCATTAAACCATTCGGTATCCTTATCAGCCGCATTCGGGCTCATAATATAAGCGGCATAGCCTGCTGACGCAATGAGGGGGATTGAGGCACCGTAGCGAAGATGAAAGGTCACTTCATATTCCCCGGTCACCTCGATGGAATCCACACTGTCCCAGATATAAGCAGCGCCTTTATTAAGGGCAATGGTCCGGTCAATGGATTTCTTGACGGCCTCCGCATTCATTTTTTCTCCATCATGAAATTGGACATCGTTGCGCAGTTTGAAAACCCATTCAGTGGCATCGGCATTGGATGACCACTCAACAGCAAGTTTAGGTATGACTTCTCTGGTCTTATCATCGTAATGCGTCAGGGTTTCATATACATTATACAGTATCCTGATACCATTCGACTGCTCTGCACTTGGGTCTAACGTCACGTATGGTTCTGAATAGCAGGCATGGTATAAGACGTCTGCGTCCCTGCTTTCTGTTTTCCTGATTTTTCCGCATCCGCAAAGCCAGGCCGCGGCCAGAATTGATACTGACAGAATGGTCAATGCCCTTTTCATAATCATCAGCGTTTCCTTTCCATCCTATTGGTAAGTCCTGCGTTTCTCAGCTCCTTAAACAGCTTTTTCATGTCAACCGGTTTGGCTATATGGCCATTCATTCCAGTATCCAGGCAGGCTCGGATATCTTCAGCGAAGGCATCTGCGGTCATGGCAATAATAGGAATATTCCGTATATACATGTCCGGAAATGCACGTATAGCTGCAGAAGCTTCATAGCCATTCATGACGGGCATCTGAATATCCATCAGAACTGCATCAAAAGTACCTGGTTCTGCATGCTTTAAAATGTCAATACAAACCTGTCCATTAACTGCTCTGACCGCTGTGATTCCTCTATATTTCAGCAGCTCCTGGATGATTTCCCAATTCAGATCATTATCCTCTGCGACCAGGAGATGTAATCCCTGTAATTCATCAGCGCTGCTTTCGGCCGTTTTTTCATTCTTTTCAGTGAATTGCAGGTACTCGTTTATCTTTTCATAGATGGTTGATTTAAACATGGGCTTATTAATGAAACCATTTATTCCGGCTGCCTTGGCAGCATCTTCCATCTCAACCCAATCATACGCACTGATAAGAATGATTGGAAAGTCCTCGCCAACCTTAGCGCGAATCGTTCCGGCAATTTCAATTCCATTCATATCCGGCATTTTAAGGCTCACAATCATAATGGGGTAATCTTCACCAGCATTGTGCTTTGCCTCTGCCATTTCGATCGCCGTATGTCCATTGTCTGCCGTATCGACCGCCACTCCCATGGATACCAGCATATTTACTGCTGCATCAAGGGATGTTTTATCGTTGTCCGCCAGTAATAGATGAAGAGGCGGAAGCATTAAATCATCTGTAATTTCAGTGGCTGGAAGCGGCAGGGCGACTATGAATCTGGTACCTTTTCCAGGCTCACTCTCACAATTAATGGTGCCATTCATGAGCTCAACCATCTGCTTGGTAATCGCAAGCCCCAGGCCTGAGCCATGTACTTTATCAATACGGGAATCTACTGCACGGGTGAAGGTCTGGTACATATCCCTCATAAAATCGCTGGACATACCGATACCGGTGTCCTGCACGGTATAAGTTAAAACCACGTTACCCTTGTCACCTGGCTGCAGGGCCTCTTCAAATTCCACGATAATTTTACCGCCTGGATTTGTGTATTTTACGGCATTTGTAAGGAGGTTAATGAATATCTGGTTCATCCGGAGCTCATCTGCATATAGATATTCATATTTTAAATTGCGCACATGCACGTCAAATGGCAGTTCCTTTTCCTGGATTTGCGATTTTATTATATTAATAAGGTTTGCGCAGCATTCAGGAAGGGAGAACACAACCGGGTGTAATGCCATTTTTCCTGATTCAACCTGTGAAATATCCAATACATCGTTGACCAGAGTAAGAAGATGGTTTCCGGACAAGGTTATCTTGTCCAGACAGTACTGTACCTGTGCAGGATTATGAATCTGTTTCTTAGCTATTTCTGTCATCCCGATAATGGCATTCATGGGAGTCCGGATATCATGCGACATGGAAGAAAGGAATTTTGTCTTTGCCATATTGGCATTTTGGGTTTCCTCGATACTCCTTCTAAGCCGTTTGTTTATATGCAGGACATAGCTTCCGTCAAGCAGCAGGAGAAAGATAAATCCCATAACTATATATAAAGACATCTGCCAGTCATAGTCATAGCCCATGGCAGACAGTTTCTCGGATTGGATATAGCCCACAAATGTACAGTTTGGCGTGTTTTCTATCTGTGCGCTGACGTAATAGGCCGGTTTTCCATCCTGATCCATCAACTCAACCAGATAGTGGTCCTCTTTCTGAAAGGAACTCTGGTATTCACCTATGTCAACGTAAGACAGGTCGTTGTGTTGTTTGATGAAGGTCCAGAATGTATCACCTCCCATGGAGTCGGATTGAATGATATACTGTCCGTTGATATCCAGCAGAGAAACCTCCGCTTCACGGTATGCTCCTGGGAAAATCCATTGGGCATGCAGAATCTCCACAGGAATTGTTTTGACGAGTATGGCCTTTGCACGGCCGCCATGTTCGTCCCTGATAGTCAGAAGGCTGCAGAAACTGACACTATTGACCCCGTCCATGGGATTGATATATGCCGATGATATGTAAATGGTTCCTTCCCCCCTTGTGCCGTTTACCATTTTAGGGAGGATGTAGGAAAATGCATCTGTTAGCTGAGAATAGTCAACATTGTTCACACTCTGTTCTAAGCCTGCGGATAACCCGGACAATGTATCATAATACAATATATGTACAGAGACATAATCGTTTATATTAACTTCCTTCAGATACTCAATGGCTTCATCCATCGAATATTCATGATTTTCCAAATAGGAGGCCCAGCTGTCACACTCATTTTGCAGACTGCTCATATAACCATAGGATAGCTGGGCTGTGGATTCCATTGCTGCGGTAAAAGATTCTTTTGCTGTTGCGGCCTTGTCACGCTGTACGTCCTGTACATAGCTTATTGAAAGAATCAATATAAAAGCAACGATAGCAATGTTTCCGAGAGCAAGCGCGATGTATCTGCCTTTTCCCTGTTTGATTTTCATGCGCACTCCTCCTCTATCAATATAAGCAAGCCTATACCATATCCCAAATGTTCCGCTTGTTTTAAGGAATACTCCCATTGTACATGATTGAGAGACAGCAGAGAAGTGCATGCGCACTGCGGCATTAAGCTTTACTTTATATACTTGCCAATGACACTGAATAATGTCTCCATATCAATTGGCTTGGACAGATGTTCATTCATACCGGCGTCCAGTGAACACGCCACGTCTTCCTGAAATGCATTCGCGCTCATTGCCAGAATAGGGATAGATTTTGCGTCTCCATTTTCACAAGACCGAATCTGACGGGCAGCATCATACCCGTTCATGACAGGCATCTGAATATCCATTAAAATGATACTGTAGGTTCCCTCCGGTGAGTCGGCAAAGGTATCAAATGCCTCCTGGCCGTTCTTCACCAAATCCACTTCAAATCCAAAGGAGCGCAGAAAGGTTTCTGCGATTTCCCCATTTATAAGATTATCCTCCGCTACCATAACACGATGCCCCTGATAACAGGAGCAGGATTTTACCGGAGTATCCGTCTCTTTTTCTTCGTCCAACAGATCCATTGTGAGAGTAAATGAGAATTCCGACCCTGCATTTTCTATACTATCGACTTTCAGCGAGCCTCCCAGCATCGCCACCAGGCTCTTACAGATGGTCAGCCCCAGGCCGCTCCCTGAATTCCCGTATAAATGGTCATGAGAACCCTGGTCAAAGGCCTCGAAAATCCGTTCCTGATCTTCTTTGCTGATTCCTTTCCCATTATCCCGGACTTGGAACGTATACAGGGATTCCCGTTCTGCAATTACAGTTTCCTCTATATTCAGCAGAACCACCCCTGAACTGTCGGTGAATTTAAGGGCATTTCCAATCAGATTTGCCAGTATTTCATGGAGCTTTACCTTGTCGGTATTCACATATTTATGATGCAGTTTTCCAGTCTGGGTTAGGCCGATTCCTCTTTCCTTAGCCATCGTACCAAATTCTTCAATGACATCGGACAGCAAAAGCTGCAGATTCACCGGTCCCATATTAACGTCCATTTTCCCGCTTTCAATTTTGGACAGGTCCAGCACTTCACTGACCAGCTGCTGCAGATGGAGAGAGGAGCGTTTCAGTTTGTTCAGGCTGTCCAGCAGTTTTTCTTTATCATGGCGGTAGAGCATCGCACTGTCAATCATACCCACTATTCCATTGAGGGGTGTACGGATTTCATGGCTCATTTTGGAGAGAAAATAGGATTTGGCTTTGCTGGATTTCGTGGCAATCTCCAGCTTCGTCTCTGCCTGACGCAGAAGCTCCCGTTCCGTATTGTCTAAAAATGTAAACTGAACCACCCTGACGCTTTTGTCTTCCATGATGTAATCCACAGCGCCTTCAATGGACATATATCTGTCTTTAAAATTGAGAATATGCGAAAAGCGCTTGTGTTCATTTTCCGCTGCGGCTTGCATCATTTCACCGATACTGCTTAAATCCGGAACACCTTTTTCGGCTTCCCGGCTAAATAACTGCGTTTCAAGGCCTGCCGCGTCTGTACCGAGAAGCTGCAAGGCCTCTTTGTTGACAGCAATTATTTTGTTATGTTTGACATCTGCCTGGATGACGCCGCACACGGCCATATTGTATGAGGTTTCGTAAAGCAGATCATAACGGTCTCTTTCCTCCTTAAGCTGTTCAAGCGTCCTTTTTTCCTCAGTTGTGTCAATAAAAGTACTTTGTATCAGCAGCTTTCCTTCTGGGGATGTAATAAGCTTGGAGGCACCGGTTACCCAGCGGATTTCCCCATCACTACGGACGATGCGGTGGTCAAAGCTGACGTAGTCACCCTCCTTTTTTAGGGTTTGCAGCATTCCCACAATTCTTTCCCTATCCTCTTTATATGTTATGTCCAGCATCGTAGGCCCGCCCTGGCCCTTAAATTCTTCCAGGGATGAATAGCCCAGTATGCGGAGCGATTCAGGATTGATACCAATAAAGTCCATTGCATCTTCGTCGTATGCATACTGCGCAATCCCGCAGAGCATGTTCTGATAGAGGGTGTTATAATAATCCCGTTCTCTTTGCAGACGCTGCTCATAGTCTTTCAATTTGGAGATATCCATGATGATGCCCTGGAGTTCAGTCAGGCCGTTTACCTGAAACACTGTGGCTTGGATGGAATACCACCTGGCAGACAGAGCATCTCTGCCTCCGCGGTACTCGTATTTTAAAATGCCATTTCCAGCTGCCGCCGACTCAATCTGCTGTTCCATCTGTGTCCAGTCTTCAGAAAGTATCATTTTGCTGAGACGGTTGTGAAATCTATACCTTACATCCTCAGGACTGCAGCCGGTCATGGCATAAAAGCTGTCATTGGCATAATCAATGATCAGTTCTCCGTCATAATGCATCCGCACTACACCGCCCGGCACACTGTCCGTCAGGCGCTTTAACTCAAACTTCGCTGCCTCCAGGCGCCTGGTGATGTCAAACATAGTCACCAGCAGTCCGCCGACCTGCTCCGGCTTTTCATAATAAGGGCGGATTCGGACTAACCATATGGAGTTGCGGGCATCCGTCACTTCCCGTTCTATAATTGTCCCTGTTTCAGCCACTTTTTTAATATCTGAATTAAAGCTCTCATAGGAATCAATGAAATTGATATGATACACCGGGCGCCCTAAATCTGAGTTCAGGAGATTGGTGTTTTGCAGCATGATGGGGGTAATCTTACGGATTTTCATATCCCGGTCCACATAAAGTGCGCCAACCTCTGCATTTACCAACAGATTGTCAAAGTCTGAGTATGCCGTAGTCAGCTCTGTAATTTTACTCTGGTGCTCCGCGTTGATTGTGTAGAGTTCTTCATTGATTGACTGCATCTCTTCATTGGTGCTTTGCAGCTCTTCATTGGATGCCATCAGTTCCTCATTTGTTGCCTGTAACTCCTCGTTGCGGGATTCTGACTCCTCCATGGCCAGAGACAGTCTCCAGTTGCTTTCCCCCAGCTCATATTCAAGCTGGGCAATCCTGCTGTTTGTTAATTCGCTGATATCCAGGCTTTTATCGGCTGAGTCCGGCATGGCTGTCCGGCCAATTCCTATCTGGAACAAAAAATATTCGTCATTATCCAGGTTAAAATAATTGACCTTAATATTCAGGCTTTCATCCGGATAGTCCGCCACTCCTGTCACATTTTTTTCAACACATGAACAGCTGCTTTCCTTCATTTGCTCCATAATATGGTTCAGAAGAATCGTCAGGCTGGGGGCAAAACACGAACTGATGGAATTATCAAACTGTCCGTCCTGCAAGCGAAGATACCGGCCTCCGCTTTTAATAATTTGTACAATTTTTCCGTAACCGTCCACCAGGACTGACGGTCCTGCAAAATCAAAAAAAAGCCGTTCGAAGATATTTGTAGGCCGGACTTTTGGGCGCAGATTTCCAGCAGGTTCTTGCATTGCCTTCTGAGGGTGAGACAGGTTATCCCATAGATAAAAACCATTATTTTCTGTATGGAACTCTTTATTTTTGCGGAATATTTTCCATTTCCTGTCCAGGACATCAAACGCTCCTTCCAAATCGCCCAGTGATTCGCTGTTGCCCAGGAACAGGCACCCATCGTCATTGAGAAGATGGTGAAAATTTCCAATGGTACGCTGCTGAACTTCTGGTTTTACGTAGATGAACATATTCCTGCATACAATTAAATCAAGTTTGGAAAAATGGGCATCTCTAAATATATTGTGTTTGGCAAAAACAATCATCTTACGGATCATGTCCTTGATGATGTAGCCGTCCTCTTTCTTATCAAAATATTTTTCTATCATGAGTTCATTAATGCTGGCCAGGCTGCCTTCGGTATAGAAGCCTCTTTGAGCCGCAGCAATGGCATCCGGGTCTGTATCGGAGGCAAAAATTTTAACATCCGCATTGTAATTCAGCCGCTCCATATATTCGCAGAGTAAAATTGCAATGGAATACGCTTCCTCACCAGTGGAACAGGCAATACTCCATATACGGATTGATTTTTTTTCCCGAAGCAGCGGGGCCAGTACATGCTCGCCTAGACTTTTAAAAGCGGCTTCATCCCGAAAGAAAGAAGTCACTCCAATCAGAAGATCACTGCACAAAAGCCCCTTTTCCTCCTCTGATGCAAGCAGATGGTCCATGTAATCTTCAATACAGGTATATTTATTGATTGCAATGCGGCGTTCAATCCGTCGGTAAATTGTATTGGATTTATAGGCGGAAAAATCAATATCAGAATACTTTGATATGGCATCAATGATTTGATTGTAATATCCTGCCAGTTCCTGATTCTCAACCCCGTCATTATAGTGAAGGTATTGGTTATTGGGATTTTTTAAATAGTCCCGTATTGCCAGTCCGATTTTGGATACATTTTCTGTCAGATCTACCAGGCCCGTGGCAATGGCGCTCTGCGGCATCGAAGCGTACTGTGCCTCCAGGGGTTTCTGTACAATAATAGTACCGCCGTTTTCCTTGACAGAGCCGATACCAATGGTACCGTCCGATCCGCTGCCTGAGAGAATCACGGCAATGGTGTGTATGTTTTTATCCGAAGCAAGGGAATTAAGCATTTGATTGATGGGCGCATAGCGCTGTACACGGTCATGCACCGGACTGAGATGGAGGTGTCCGCTCTCTACCTCCAGTATCATGCCAGGAATGTTTAAATAGACCTCATTAGGCCGGAGCTCCATGTTCTCTTCTGCCAGACGTACCGGCATTTTAACTGATTTCTGTAGAATTTTATCCATCATACTCACGGAATCAGGAGACAAGTGCTGTACAACGATGAAAGAGGCACCTGTATCCAGCGGCATATTCCGGAAAAGCTCCTGTAAAGCCTCCACACCTCCGGCAGAAGCCCCTATTCCAACACAATATTTTAGCTGGCATTTTACAGCACCATGGTTCATCTTATCCATTGCATTGATATCCCCCTTTACAATCGTATCATTTATTCTTACTATCATTTTAATTGAATATTGTCAGTCCGCTGATTCACTTTGCTCCACAGGTTGTAAATGCATACTCAAACAGATACATGAGGTTTCTTACCGTAAAAAAATGCTAATAACCATGTCCATGCAGCCAGTTTTCAGGTAAACAAAAATATACCTTACGCTTCAGATGAAGGTAAGGAAAAGAATACTATACTGCCGGGTACTTTTAGCTGACATAAGAATCTTGGTACCTTAACCATATATTCAATAATTATATCACCGCAGTCTTTAAATATCAACAATACCTTCGTTTTTTTAGTCTTTGAGATGCAATATTTTACTTGCTATTGGAGGATGACAGTTCCGTTCCAGAAACAATTATCATCAATAAAAGGTTCCATCATATCTTCCGCACAGCAGTGCAGAATATTACAGGGATTATTACGAGTAATGGAGTATGAATTTACAGAGCCGGAAATTTACGGAATTGACTATATAGATGATAAAGATAGGATATAATGGCGGCAGCTGCTTCAGATGAAAAGGGAGCTGCTTCCGCCATGGACAGTTCCAGTTTAAAAATCGCGTGGGATGGCTGTTATTTCCACAACGCGCTACCATCATAGACAGCCATCGCAGAATCATAGTAGCCTAAGTTCTTACATTTTTCAGTTACATAATCGTAGATATACCGAAATGCTTTAGCGGTCCCGTTTGAGAAATCTTCCTGCCTTCCTGCGTAAAGCTGATTCAGTGCAGTGACACATTGCTCATACAGTTCATAGTCTTCAGCAGTTTTTTCTGTTTCGCGCAAGGCAGGAATACTTCTGCCTATCCCCAGATTTTGCCGTAAAAGTATATAGATAGCATTGAGTGAACCATCCCCGGTATGCTTAACTATAAGATTCAGAAGGAATGAAGGGGTAAGCATATATCGGTGGTCTTCATTCCAGCAGCGCTTAATTTCACTCATTGCCTCCTCAATTTCTTTCTGTGAGATATGTTCGGCAGCATAGGCGGAAACACCCTCAATCGTCAAGGCCAGCAAATCCAAAGTATCCAGATAACGGCGGACATGACATGCGATTAAGTGGGGAGGTATTTCGATTTTCTTTAGGGCCTGTATATCCATCATTACGAAGATCCCTTTACTACGGACTGCTTTTACAACACCCCACTCCTGCAAAATCTGTATTGCTTTAAGAGTAGTATCCACACTCACATTATAAAGTTTCTGCAATTCATTATGAGTTGGGAGCTTGTCTCCTGGCTGGTAACGTCCCATGGTGATAAGACCCAAAAGATCCATATAAACAGCTGAATATCTTACTTCTTCTCTTAGTAAGAGCTTTTCCAGCTGCTTTCTGCCAAGTACAGCCGCGGAGTCCACAGGAACATCGAAGGCAGGTTCGCTTCCATATGTGAGCCCGTACATTCCGGACAGGTCATCGAAATGGACACTATCAGTATCCCCTCTGTTTTCAATAACCCTCATCAGCTCCTGCATTTGTTCATAAAACCTGGTCCTGATTTCTAAATTGTCTTGCAGAGGTCTTAACTCCGCAAGCCCCAGACTATCCATTACACGCAGGCTTAAATCATTTTCATTTCGTCTGATAAAAAACCTCTGAAACTGTTTGGCTAACCGCCAGAACTCTGCGGAGTTATTAATATCCATATTTTCCACGATTTTCCGGGGAATTATAAAGTCTTCTTGTCTGCAGAGAGCAATTCCATTTTCAATCAATGGATACCCCAATAAAACTCCTGTTTTTAGAACCTCATCGGTAATTGAGGTATCTACTCTCTTCAATGCAAGATTTATCATTGGACGCCTGGTTTGCTGATGGAAACTTACAACGGGACGCTTTCTTTGGTGTGTCTCAATCAATCCATTTTCCTTCAGCATGGATAACACGCGGCGGATGGTTTTAGCCGATGTTCCAAATTCCCTGCATAAATTATCCCGTGACGGAAGTTTTGTGCCAGCGGGTAACACTCCGGATTCAATCCGGTCCTTTAATATTTCATATATTCTTTCATACATCAAGCCATCGTATATCAAGCCCATTTTCGTCTCTCCTAATAATACTAAAAGTTTAATATATGGTTGGGCAATCGGTGTGAATGACGCACAGTGTTCAAAAGCTTGAAACCTTTACCGCCTGATCCAGATGCGATAACCCCATAGAAACTCTATTATAAACACAAAGACAGATTACTTCCTGGTTTTTACCCCGTATTATATGACAATTATAGGACAAGATTCTGGTATTTGCAATTAAAACGGTATTTATGGTTTCGGGATTGGGGGAACTGGAGGAAAGCGCTAAGACAGCATGGTATCTGAGAGGGGAACATGTTCAGGAATGCTGAGAAATCATTATGGAGCAATTTATTGAGCCGGTCAATGGAATGAGAAATGAATTGAGAGGGGGCAGATGACAAAAATGTGAAATTCTCCAATGAAAAGGCAAGGAGGGGAGGGCGGGAATCTTCCGAATATTCCCGCCCTGGGAGCGCGTTTTTATTCTCAAAGAAAACTTAGACCTGCCTGTGGTGCTGCGCCCTCTATGAAACACAGGCCAGCGTGGGATTACATTCCTGTTCCAGTATCTCAACCAGCATGTCCACATCCCTTTGCTGGGTTGCCCAATCCGTTACGAACCGCACCATGGTGTGAGTGTCATCATATTTCTCCCATAAGGTAATCTCTGCCTTCCGGGCCAGTTGGGCCGCGGCTTCATTTTCCATTACAATGAATACCTGATTTGTGGGTGAATCGAGGAACAGGCGGTATCCGCATTTTGTCAGGGTATCCCTGATTTGGTCGGCGGCCGCTATAGCGGAAGCGCCGATTTTCATGTAAAGGTCATCTTCAAAAAGGGTGTCAAACTGTATGCCCAGCATTCTGCCTTTGGCGAGAAGGGCGCCGTTCTGCTTAATGACGGTGAAGAAATGGGGGATCAGGTTCTGCTGCGTTATCACAACCGCTTCTCCAAACAAGGCCCCGCATTTGGTTCCGCCGATATAGAACACATCACACAGCCTGGCTATATCCTTGAGGGATACCTCATTACAGGGGCAGGAGAGGGCATAGGCCAGCCGCGCGCCGTCCAGGAACAGCGGAAGACCGTTTTTGCGGCACACGCTGCTGATCTCCTGGAGTTCACTGAGCGAATACAGCGTACCGTATTCCGTTGGCTGTGAGATGTAAACCATGCCGGGCATGACCATATGTCCGCTGTTTGCGTCTTTTCTGTAATCCCCAATCAGGCCTTCGATATCCGCTGCCCTGAGTTTTCCTGACACATGGGGCAGAGTCAGCACCTTATGTCCTCCCAGCTCAATTGCGCCGGCCTCATGGACGCTGATGTGTCCGGACCCGGCTGCAATTACACCTTCATAGGAGTGAAGGAGTCCGCGTATGACAGTGGCGTTGGTCTGTGTGCCTCCTACGAGAAAATGTATTTCGGCATCCGGACAGCCGCAGGCTGCGCGGATTTTTTCACGGGCTGATTGGGAAAAGGGGTCGCTTCCATATCCCTGGGTCTTAAGCATGTTTGTCTCCATAAGGCGGGCCAGAATAGCCGGATGGGCGCCTTCCATATAATCGGAAGCAAAAGAAGGCCTGCTGTGCATACAAAGTTCCATTTCGTTATCCTCTTTTCTTATCTCCGGCGTGTGAAGATAATGGCACTTTCCGGGAGAGAACCCTATCAAAGAGTCATCCTTTCCCACACCGAACGTAATATGTTTTTATTGTGTTTGACATGTCATTGGCACTATTGTACAATGATTTCATGTATGACACAAAACCTGATTTATCATATTAACCATGACAAATAATCATGGATGGAGAAAGATATGGATGTTACGAAATGCGAAGCCTTTCTGGCGGCCATTGACCATGGAAGTCTGACTGCAGCCGGTGTTTTCCTGGGATATACACAGTCCGGAATCACACGGATGATTAACGCCCTGGAGGAGGAGGTCGGGTTCCCGCTTTTTATAAGAACAAAAAAAGGCGTGTCTCCCACGGAAAACGGTAAGGCGATGATTCCGGCTTTCCGGGAGATTGTCCGTGCCCATAACCATGCCCTGGAGATAGGGGCGGATATCCGCGGCATTTTAAGCGGCGCCCTGACCATTGGAAGCTACTACAGCGTTTCAGCCATGTGGCTGCCGCCCATATTGAAGCGGTTCCGGCAGTTGTATCCCAATGTCAGGATTAACATGAAGGAGGGTGGAAACCGTGAGATGACACGGTGGCTGAACGAGATGTCCGTTGACTGCTGCTTTTTTGCTGAGCCTGCCGCCGGGACAATCTGCGACTGGATTCCCATTCGCCAGGACGAGCTGCTGGCCTGGCTTCCGAAGAATCACCCCGGGGCAGGGGAGGCATCATTTCCGCTGTGCGCCCTGGAAAACGAACCGTTTATCATAACCATGCCTAACCAGGATACGGAAATCGACCGCCTTCTTGGGTCCAGACATCTGACGCCGGACATACGCTTTTCTACAGCAGATGCATATACCACCTACTGCATGGTGGAGGCCGGACTGGGCATGAGCCTGAACAACAGGCTCATTACCCTCAGCTGGTCCGGAGATGTGGTCACCCTGCCCTTTGACCCTCCCCAGTTTGTCTCTCTTGGAATCGGAGTTCCGTCATGGAAGGAGGCGTCACCTGCCATGAAAAAATTTATTGAATGCGTAAAAGACATGCTGGAGGAGCTGCCATAGCACTTGCCATAGTGCCTGCCCAGTACCTGCCTCTGCCCTTCCCGCTACTGTATATCCGCTTCCTTCCCGGCATACCGTATGAACGACGCATAAAGACAGAGCATGTCATAGTAATCCATCAGGTTACGGCCGCAGATTTCATGGATGCGGCGGATGCGGTAGGGGATGCTGTTGCGGTGGATATGGAGTTTGTCGCAGATTTTCTGAATATCGCCGTTCAGCCGTATATAGGTTATGGCCGTATCGGCCAGCTGGGCGTTTCTGCCCTTTGCGACAAGAAGGGAAAAGGAGTCCTCCAGTCCGGGAATGGGGGTTTTAGACAGCGCAATTGCCAGCTTCATCTTCTCAAAGCAGTGGAGATGCTCGTCTGGAAACAGTATTTTACCCAGCTTAAGGCTTTCAAGGGCAGCCTGATAGGCTGTGTGAAGGTGGGCGCTGCCGGAACAGATGCCGGTATGGCAGTTATGTCCGGCGGCAATTACACGGTTATATTTTTTTTCAAAATGCTCATTCTCCTTCAGGATAATCAGGTTCTGGTCCTGGGAGAGGGGAAGCAGGATATCACGATCGTCTAAAAGGTTCTGAATGATGGAGGTGGACGTAAAGAGGTCGTCCTGTTTGCGCTCCATCAGGATTATGGTGTGGTTTCCTGTGATATCAATACCCAGATGCTCCCCTCGCTTTATAAAATTTTCCGTATAATCGGACTGCAGGTGCAGCCATTCATAGAGAAACTGGTCCCGCTCCTGGGTCCGGTTTTGTTTTTTCTTGGAAAGGATAAGTTCTTCATACAATAGTTCAATGGTCTTGCTCAGCAGTTCAGCCAGCTGGGAGCTGGAGGAACCTGCGCCCTGGAGAACCACGGCGCCCATCCGGCTTTTCTGAAAACGCAGAGGCATGGCCGCGCCTGCCTTTTGAATCTTGCTGTCCATGGACACGGTTACCTTGGAATTTATATTAAGGGCCTCTATGGCAAGCAGATTCATCTCGCCCATGCAGGAAGAATCCGTGGACACAATGACGCGCCCGCTTACATCGCAGATACTGATGGAAGCAGAAAAGCTTTCGTGCAGTTTTTCTATAATTTCATACATAATCTTATTATCAATCACAGGTTACCTCCTTGCAGGCCGTCCGGGGCCGTTATTCATTGCCCTCTTTTTCATTTATTATAATAAATCCTGTAAAATACGCAATATATACATGGAAATTTATGCATTTAAACAAAAAACGGAATAAAACTTACATGGTTTAAACAATAGTTTTTCACATACCTAAATGATAAAATGGTATCACTTGTAACAAGCAGCCTGTGGGGAAAATGCAGTCTGTGAGGAAAATACAGCCTGCAGGGTAAGAGATGGAAGGAGGGAGAAACGTAGACAGGACAGTTTCGCGGTTTATACGTTATGCGGAGTGCGCAAGCGAATCCCATAATGAAAAGGCATTTTGTGAATATATGGAGCAGGAGCTTGCCGGAATGGGGATTCCGTTTGAGCGCCAGGAGCTGGGCAATGAGGTGGTGACCGACGGCTGGAATATCCTGGCCAGAATTCCGGGCAGGTCCGGTAAAAAACCTTTTCTGTTCGTATTCCATCTGGATACGGCTGCGCCCAGCAATCAAGTGGAGGTCTGTGTGGAAGGCGGGTGCATCAGGAGTAAAGGCAGCAGCGTACTGGGGGCTGACGGCAAGCTGGCCATCGCGGTGGTCATGGAGGCTGTGGAGCGGCTTATGCAGGAGGGAGAAATAAACCGCCCCATAGAGCTTTTATTTACCGTGTGCCAGGAGCTGGGGCTCCACGGAGCAAAATATGCGGACTATTCCAGGATAGAGAGCGAGGAGGCAATTGTCATCGACCACTACGTGACAGGGGAGGTATTGACACGCACACCTGCCAGGCTTTATATGAATGTGGAACTGATTGGGCGCGCCGCCCATGTTATCCGCAATGAGGAGCCGGGGGTCAATGCCCTGCTGACAGCAGTGGAAATCATTCACCAGATACCTGTTGGCAGGCTGAACGATAACCTGAGCATCAATGTATTTGATCTGGTATCCCTCTCGCCATCCAATGCAGTGCCCAAATACGCCCGGTTTGATGTGGAAATCCGCTGCTTTGGCAATGATATCAAGCAGGAGATCCGGGATAGGATCCGCCGTAAGGCGGAGGAGACGGCTGAGCGCATGGGGTGCAAATGCAATATCAGGGAAGAGGAGGATGTTCCGGAAACAGATTTCAGTGAAAATACAGATATGCTGGAACGATTGGCTTCCATCTACAGCAGGTCCGGGCTTTCCATGATACCGGCCAGGTCATTTGGAGTCCTGGACGCCACCTGCACAAACCAGCTGGGAATCAGGACCGTGCCCATTGGCTTTAATATCTATCATTCACACAGTGCAAGAGAGTATGTTGTAATTGAGGACGTAAAGAAAATGTTGGAACTGGTGGAGAATATCATACGCTATTTTTAAATTCCTGCCAGGGAAAGGGGAAAACAATGACGAAAGATAAGCAAAAAGCAAACAAGCCTTTGAATCCGTTTGTGCCGCTTGTACTGATGGTACTTGCCTGCGCAATCGTATCTTATTTTGTGATACCGGGAGCCTATGACCGTGAAACCGTGGACGGGGTCACACGGGTCCTGGCAGACAGCTATCATGCCACGGAGCGCACGCCCGTATCGTTTTTTAACATATTCCGGTCCATTCCGGAAGGCCTGACAGCCTCGGCCAATATGATGTTCTGTGTCATGCTGATTGGCGGTATTGTGGAGATCTACAAAAGGACCAATACGGTAGGCGCTGCAATCAACAGTGTTTTAAAGGCTTCCGAGAGGATGAGCAGCCAGGTAATCATAGCAATTGTAATGATTGTGTTTTTCATTTTCGGAGGTATCCTGGGATGGAGTGAGCACATCATTCCCTTTGTACCCATTATCGTATCCCTGGCCCTCTCCCTTGGGTATGACTCACTGGTCGGAATGGCCATATCCGGATTTGCCTGTCTGATCAGCTTTGCGGTTGCGCCTTTTAATGTGTACACAGTAGGAATTTCCCATACCATTGCCGAGCTGCCCATGTTCTCCGGATGGGAGCTGAGGATTGCGGCACTGGTCTGCGTGTGGATACTTAGCTTGGTATGGGTTATGCGGTATGCAAAAAAGGTGAAGGCAGATCCGTCCAAGAGCCTTGTGAAGGATGTGGACACGTCCTCCCTGCGCATTCCGGTTGATCCAGGCCTTAAGTTTGACCTTCCCAAAAAGGTTTCAGTTATTTCCCTGTCCATCTCCATCCTTGTAACGATTTACGGTATCCTGAATCTGAGCTGGTCATATACGGAAATGGCAGCCACCTTCATGATTGGCGGTATTGTGTCTGCTGCAATCAACCGGGTGAATCTGGACGATGGCATTAATATGGTACTTGACGGCGCAAGAGGAGCCTTCAGCGGCGCCCTGATCATTGGTGTGGCCAGAGCGGTCCAGTGGACCATGACAAACGGCGGTCTGGTGGACCCTCTGGTACACGGGCTTTCCAATCTGATGCGCAGCGCCTCCGCTTATGTGAGCACGGTGGGCATGTTCATTGTAAATTTCTTTGTCAATGCCCTGATTCCATCAGGCTCAGGACAGGCCACCGCGGTCATGCCAATTATGGTTCCATTGGCTGATATGCTGCATATTACAAGGCAGACAGCCGTACTGGCGTTCCAGTTTGGCGACGGTATATCCAATACCTTCTGGTTTACCAACGGAACGCTGCTTATCTACCTGTCGCTTGGCAAGGTACCGTTAAAGAGCTGGTATAAGTTTATCCTGCCTTTACATGGACTTTTCCTGATTCTGCAGTTAATCTTTTTGTTTGTGGCTGTTCAGATTGGTTATGGTCCGTTTTAACCGGTGTACCTGTGAAGCAGGTAAAATAAAAAGGTATAAATAAGGCATATAAAAAGGTATAAATAAGGCATATAAAAGGGTATATAAGAGGGGATATAAAAAGGTATATAAAAAAGGACAATCCTGTAAGAAGAAATTTAGTAAGAAAGGATTTTGACTGTGAACGTAATAGAAGAAGTTGGGAAATATCATGATTATGCCGTCAGTATGCGGCGGGAATTCCATAAGCATCCGGAGCTGAGCTGGAAGGAGGTGGAGACAGCAGGACGGATCCGGGATGAACTTGCCGGGATGGGGATTCCTTATGAGGAGGTGGCGGGAACCGGCACTATTGCCACCCTGAAAGGAAAAGAGGACCAGCCGGTGATTGGCCTGCGCTGCGATATCGACGCGCTTCCCATCCGGGAGGTTAAGAATCTTCCCTACTGTTCCCAGAACCAGGGCGTCATGCACGCCTGCGGACATGACGCACATATCAGCATGCTTCTGACAGCGGCCAGGGTTCTGGCAGAACATCAGGATGAGCTTAAGTGCACGGTAAAACTTATCTTCCAGCCGGCAGAGGAACTGACCAACGGCGCGGTAAAGGTGCTGGAGTCCGGAAAGGTGGGAAAGCTGGATACGGTGGCGGGCATGCACATATTCCCGTACCTGGAGAGCGGCACCATCTCCGTGGATCCCGGTCCCCGCTATACATCGGCTTCCTTCATGAATATTAAGATTATAGGGAAAAGCGGACACGGCGCCATGCCCCAGTACGCGGTGGATCCCATTTATGTGGGGGCAAAGGTAGTGGATGCCCTTCAGAGTATTGCCAGCCGGGAGACCAGCCCCATGGATACGGTGGTGGTCAGTATCTGTACCTTTCATTCCGGTACCATGGCCAATGTTTTTGCCGAGACGGCTGAGCTCAGCGGTACGGTGCGCACCTTCAATCCCAAGCTCCAGAAGGAACTGCCGGGTATGATTGAGCGTATCATAAAGAGCACCTGTGAAGCTTACAGGGCTGAATATGAGTTTGACTATTATTCTGATATCCCGGCAACGATCAATGACGAGTACTGCAGCGGGATTGCGGCGGAGTCCGTCAGGAAAATCCTGGGCGACAAGGGACTGGTAAAATATGCAGGCACGCCGGGCGGTGAGGATTTTTCCTACTTTCTGGAAAAATTTCCAGGGGTTTACGCTTTTGTAGGATGCCGCAACGAGTCAAAGGATTGCTGCTATTCCCTTCATAATGAACGCTTTGATCTGGATGAGGATGCTCTGGTGAACGGAGCTGCCTTCTATGTGCAGTATGTGCTGGATGCTCAGGAGAAGTTTGGGGCCGTGTAGAGGCGTGATACATATAATTTTATAACAGGCTGTCCTGAAAATGCCGGTTTGAGATTTTGGCAATTTCGGGACGGCCTTTTTGATAAATAAAATAGTTCAATATAAAATATCCCCCCCACAGCAGGGAAATTCTTGACAGTTTAAGAAACAAATGGTAGTGTTTAATTATAAACGTTTACAATTTGGGGGATGGAAGATGGCAACGATTAAGGATGTTGCAAAACTGGCTGGGGTATCTATCTGTACGGTGTCCCGTGCCCTTGCAAATAAAGAAAATATCACACCGAAGACCATGGAAAAGGTATTGTCCGCGGTCAGGGAGCTGGATTATAAGCCAAATTATTCGGCCAGAAGCCTTAAGATAGGAAGTACAGATACATTGGGGTTAATTGTACCGGATATTACCAACCCATATTATCCAAAGGTAGCTAAGAGCATTGAGGAATATGCAGAAAAAAAGGGATATATGATTTTGCTCTGTAATTCCAATGAAGATTTAAATAAGGAGAAGCGTCTGGTTGATACCCTTAAAAAGCGGAATGTGGATGGTGTGATTATATTGCCCTGTTCAAGGCATATAGAGCATTTTCGTGGGTTTGATAATGCCGGTATTCCGTATGTATTCCTGAATAGAAGCTTTAAAGGAATTGCAAATTGTATTCCCAGTGATAATTTTTATGGAGCATATACAGTGACGAAATATGTAATCGGAAAGGGCCATAAAAATATCTGCGCTGCTTACCTGGGCTTTGAGAATCAGATTTATCAGGAGAGGTTTGAGGGTACCATGGAGGCATTGAGAGAACATGGATTGGAACAATGCGCCAAGCAGTTTATTTTTGATATAAAGGACATACAGGATTCCTATATGAGGATACGGAAGGTGCTTGAAGGCAGGGACAGACCCACTGCTTTAATAGCAGCCAATGATATGCTGTGTTTTGGCGCATATAGTGCGGCTAGTGATTGCGGACTTTCGATCCCCGGAGATTTTTCGGTTACCGGCTATGATGATATTTCAATGGCCTCACTTATGATGCCGCCTCTCACCAGTTTTCGTCAGCCGGAGGATGTGATGGCTAAGGGAGGTGTGGATTATCTCCTTGAATGTATAGCTGGCAACAGCCCTGCTCCTCCCGCCCGTCTAAGAGGAGAGCTTGTTGTTCGGCAGTCAGTATGCGATATAAGAGGGGATACCTGTTTGTGAAACTTAGACAAAAACAGATAACCAAATATTATAAAAATAAAAAATCTGACAAAGAACTATTGACAACACAATCTATGTGTGTTATTTTAAAAACATAAAATTATAAACGTTTATAATTTTAAATGTTTGATTCGAAGCGTAGTGTTTATTCTTCGGATTTTTTTAAGAAAGAAATTATAAACGTTTATAATCTGTAAAAATATTAAAAGGAGGGGAATGTTCAGAATGTTAGAAGGAGTAAAGGTTCTTAGTTTTACCCATTATCTGCAGGGGCCGTCAGCAGCACAGGCATTGGCGGATTTGGGAGCCGATGTGGTAAAGGTAGAGTCTTGCAGGGGTGCTTATGAGAGGGGCTGGTCCGGTTGCAATACGTACAAAAATGGGGTCAGCGTTTTCTACCTCATGGCGAACCGCAATCAAAGAGGGGTTGCTTTGGATTTAAAGTCTGACGAGGGACGGGAGACCATCTACAGGCTGGTCCGTGATAAGGGGTATGATGTGATTTTGGAAAACTTCCGGCCTGGAGTTATGGATAAACTGGGTTTGGGATATGAAGAATTGAAAAAATTAAACCCTGGAGTCATCTATTGCTCCTGTACGGGTTATGGTTCCAGTGGACCCAAGGTGAGAAAGCCGGGGCAGGATCTTCTCATACAGGGAATGAGCGGACTGGCGGCATTGGCAGGACCGGGAGATCATCCTCCCATGCCTACAGGGACAGCGCTGGTGGATCAGCACGGGGCTATATTGGCAGCCCTGGGCATTACCGCTGCCGTGTATGACCGTGATAAGACCGGGAAGGGACACCGCATTGAGGCAAGCCTGCTGGGGTCAGCTCTGGATCTTCAGATTGAACCTATTGGATATTATCTGAATGGTGGGACGCTTACACCGAGAGCAGATACCGGTTTATCGACCAGGATTCATCAGTCACCCTATGGAATCTATAAGACAGCAGATAAATACATTACACTCTCCCTTACCTCCTTTGAGAATTTGGAACAGGCATTTACACCAGGCGCGCTGGAAGGTTTTTCGGCAAAGGATCAGATGGATAACCGCATTGAATTTGACAAGGTGGTATGCCGGGAATTGTTAAAGAGAACTACAAATGAGTGGGAGTTAATATTTGAGGAGTTAGGAATATGGTATGCGCCGGTTAATGAATATGAGGACGTTGTAAAGGATGAGCAGGTTGTTTATAACCAGTGTTTTATGACCATGAATCATCCGGTAGCAGGCGAGGTGAAAGTTCTCGGACATGCCAACCGCTATGATGGGCAACCAGTGCCTTTAAGACGGCTGCCGCCGGAGCTTGGTGAGAACACGATAGAGCTGCTAAAGGAGGCAGGATATTCAGATTCACAGATTCAGGAGATGATGAAGCAGGGAAAGGCTGTGTCACCCGAAAAAAAGCAGGACAAATAAAACAGGATAAAGCAGAAGGAGAATTTGATTATGAAGAAGATTGCAGTATTGTTGACAACAGTATTAACAGCCGGAATGCTGGCAGCCTGCGGGCAGGGTAAGAATGCGGAAACCACTTCAGCAGGAGTTTCAGATGTGAAAACAGAAGCAGATTCGGTCCCGGAGGCAAAGCCTGAGAAAGACGCCATTACGTTTAAACTGGGAATGGTGGACCCGGATGGAAGCAATTTCCATAAGGGAGCCCTGGCCATTGCGGAAGAAGTGAATAAGGCTACCGGCGGAAGAATAACCATACAGGTATTTGCAGGCGGGCAGCTGGGTAATGAAAGAGACATGTACGAGGGTGCGCAAATGGGTACCATTGACATGTTTACGGCCTCCAACGCAGTACTCACCTCTTTCATTCCTGAAATGGCGGTGCTTGACCAGCCATTTCTATTTGAGACAGCAGATGAAGCCCATCGTGTTATTGATGGAACAGTCGGAACACTGATTGCTGAAAAAACAGAAGAGCAGAAAATACATACAGTGGGTTGGATGGATGTAGGTTTCCGCAATATCTTCTCCACCCGTCCGGTCACATCCCTGGAAGATATGAAAAATCTTAAAATACGCACCATGGAGAATGATTTACATATTGCGGCGTTTAATGCCATGGGGGCAATTGCCACACCAATGGCATCCGGAGATGTTTTTACCGGTTTACAGCAGGGCACCATTGACGCGGCAGAGAACGCCATCGCCAATCTGATTGCCAATCGCTACTATGAGATAACCAAAAACGTAACATGGACCAATCATGTTTTTGGTTATATGGGCGTGTTTATGTCGGACAAGGCATGGAATCAGATACCGGATGACTTGAGGGAAGACTTTGTGGAAGGTGTAAAAGCAGGAGCACAGAGACAGAGGGATTATCTGGTGGAGGCAAATGAGGCGGCAGTAAAGGAACTGACAGAGCTGGGCGTGGAATTTTATGAGATACCTATTGATGATATGCGAAAGTTGGTAGAACCGGCAATGGAACAGTTTGCAGACCGAATGGATCCGGCCTGGGTGGAAGCGATTGAAGCTGAAAAATAGGAGGGATAAGGATGAAAAGGCTGTTTGCCAATTTACAGAAGATAGAGGATTTTATTCTGGTGGCCACATTTACGGTTATGGTGCTGGCGTCCTTTGCCCAGGTAGTTAACCGAAATATAATCCATGCAGGTGTTTCATGGCTGGAGGAATTAGCACGCTATTGCATGGTTTATATGGCACTGCTGGCAACAGAGGCAGGATTAAGGGACAATACACAAATTTCCATCACGGCTATTACGGATAAAATACACGGAATGACAGGAAGGGTAGTGCGGATTATTTCAAAGGCCGTGGTGGCGATTTTTTCCGGAGTCTGCTTTTTTTCATCCTTTACCATTCTTAAAACACAGCTGTCTTCCGGGCAGGTATCACCTGGTTTACATCTGCCCATGGCCATACCTTACTTTGCATTGACCCTCAGCTTTGGAATCATTACCGTAATACAGGCAGCAGCGCTGGTTTGCCTGGTTATGGAAAAAGCGGCGGAAGACCAAGGAAAGGAGGATGCGTCATGACTGCAATAATTTTGTTCGGAACCATGATTGTGTTACTGATAATCGGTGTGCCTATTTCGGTTTCTTTGGGAGCGGCGACCATGGCGTCTCTGCTGTGCTTTGACGTTCCTATGGCAGTGGTGCCCCAGCGAATGTTTACTGCCCTGGATTCAGTATCCATTATGGCGATTCCCCTTTTTGTGCTGGCGGGAAATCTTATGACAGAAGGTGGAATATCCCGCCGTCTGGTGGATTTCTGCAACAGTATTATAGGTAATATACGAGGGGGAATGGGGTACGCAATGGTACTGGCCTGCGCTTTTTTTGCCGCTCTGTCAGGTTCGGCGCCGGCCACGGTGCTGGCAATCGGCGGAATGCTTTATCCTGATATGGTGCGTCTGGGCTATCCAAAAGAACGGTGTGCAGGATTGCTGACAGTGTCCGGGGGGCTGGGTCCCATTATTCCTCCTTCCATTATTATGGTGGTTTACTGTACCATTACCAACAGTTCGGTAGGGGATATGTTTAAGGGGGGAATTGTAGCAGGACTTATGATTTCCATTGTACTGGTGGTAATCTGCATCTACTATTCCAATAAGGAGAAGTGGCCTAAAAATACGGAGAGGACAAGCGTCAGCCAGCTTGCAAAACATTTTATCCATGCACTGCCTGCCCTTTTTCTTCCGTTTGTTATTTTGGGAGGTATATATTCCGGGCTTATGACGCCCACTGAGTCAGCGGCCGTTGCAGTTATCTATTCTTTTATTGTAAGTGTTTTTGTTTACCGGGAACTGCATCCCCGGGATATTTACCGTATACTTCTGGCCTCAGGAAAGAGCAGTGCCATGATTTTATTCATCATTGCAACCTCCACAGCATTTTCATGGCTGTTTACATTCTCGGGGATATCAGGACAGCTGGTGGATGCAATTGTGGCCATGAATCTGGCTCCATGGATGTTCTGTCTGATTGTTGCCCTGGTATTGCTTGTGTTCGGCACATTCCTGGAGGGGATAGCTACCTGTGTGCTTCTGGTACCGGTTCTCTGGCCCATAGCACAGACCCTGGGAATTGGCGTCATTCATTTTGGAATGATTATGTGTATAGCGAATGTTATTGGATGTATGACTCCTCCTGTGGCAGTAAATCTGTTTGCGGCAGCCTCTGTCTCAAAATTAAAAATGGGTGATATAGCCAAAGGTGAGCTTCCCTTTTTTCTGGGATATACAGCGGTGTTTTTCCTGATTGTATTTGTCCCTGCATTAAGTACGCTGCTGCTGTGATGAAGCAGACTTAATCGGGAGGATTCTATGATGTTGGAGGGTATGAAGATACTCAGCTTTGTCCATGGGCTTTATGGCGGTTCAGCCAGTCAGATACTGGCTGATCTGGGAGCCGAGGTTGTGCGGGTGGAATGGGATATGACAGGCCGTATCCGGCCTGGAAGTGTTCTGGATGGGGAAAACGGTCTGTTTTTTCAGATGACAGGCCGGAATCAGAAGAGTATTTCCTTCAATCCGCAGTCACCGGAAGGCATTGATATATTACACCGCCTGCTGCAGGACTATGATATTGTACTGGATAATTCTCCTCCTGGACTGCTGGAGGGGTGGGGCATCCAATATGATGAATTGCTCAGGTCTCACAAACAGCTTATATGGTGCATCTGTACAGCGGATGGCAGCGGATGCTGCCAGAATCCGGATGATGAACTGCTGATGGAGGCGAAAAGCGGACTGGCCTCTTTGAACGGTCCAGGTTCAAAACCGCCTGTTCCGGCAGGGGCAGCTCTTATTGAACAGCATGCGGCAGTACTTATAGCTTTGGGAATTATTGCAGCAGCCCGCCACAGGAACATAACAGGACAAGGGCATAAGGTTGAGACCAGTCTGCTGTCTGCTTCCCTGGATTTGCAGATTGAAACAATTGGTTATTATTTAAATGGAGGGAGATTTATTGACCGGGCAGATACCGGCTTGTCCACCAGGATACATCAGTCCCCATATGGGGTATATCCTACAGCGGACGGATGCATAACAGTATCCTTGACACATCATGACCGGCTGTGCAGCTTATTTACTCCTGGTGTTATAGAGAACTTTACGGAACAGGATGCCATGGAGAGACGCGTGGAATTTGACCAGATGATAAATCAGGAAATGCAGAAAAAGACAACAGCGCAGTGGGTGGAGATATTTGAACGCATGGAGGATATGTGGTTTGCTCCGGTAAATGAGTATGAGCAGGTAATGAAGGATGATCAGATTCTTTATAATCGGCCGTTTATAGAGCTGGGGGAAAGTGAGGGCAGGACTCTGCGGGGATTAGGGCATGCCAATTATTACGACGGCGTACGTCCGGCAGTCCGTAATCTGCCCCCGGCTTTTGGCCAGCACACAGACGAGATATTAGAAAAAGCCGGGTATACCCAGCGGGAATTAAACCAGTTAGAGAGAAAGGGACTGATTGTTAGAAATCATGAAAGGAAGAATTGATATGGAGTATGAAAACAACCTGATTTTAGTAGAGAAACCAGTAGATAAGGTAGCGCTAATTACTTTAAATAATCCGCCACTTAATTTGGTGACCCTGGAACTAAGCCGCGAGTTAAAGGAAACGCTGTTCCGATTGGAACAGGATGATGAAGTACGGGTGGTGGTGCTTACTGGCTCTGGAGAAAAAGCCTTTTGCGTAGGTTCTGATGTAAAGGAATTTCCTCTGGTTTGGGATGATGTAATTGGAAAAAAGCTGCAGAAGGAGAATGAAGTATTCAATGCAATTGAATTTCTGGATAAGCCGGTTATCGCTGCCATGGAAGGAAATGTATGCGGCGGCGGCTACGAGATGGCAATGGCCTGCGACCTGAGAATTCTTTCCGAAAGCGGAAGAATTGCACAGCCAGAGATTAATCTGGGGGTTTTTCCGGGAAGCGGAGGAATTTTCAGACTGCCTAAATTAGTTGGTGCTTCCAAAGCCATGGAGATGATGTTTTTAGGAGAATTCATTGATGCAGAGGACTGTCTGCGTCTCGGACTGGTCAACCGACTGGCTCCGGCCGGCAAGACAGTCAGTGCTGCGCTTGACCTGGCTGAAAGAATCGCTCATAAACCGTTTGAAGCTATCAAGCTGATAAAGAAGGGGGTACGGGAAATCGGCATGGTATCCTCAGATAAATGTTTCTATAAAAACCTGGAATTTAGCCGGAGCATATTCAAAACAGAGGACTGTAAAGAAGGGGTAGATGCGTTCCTTGGCAAACGTTCCCCGCAGTTCAGATAATCATATAGGCAGAGAGGAACTGAAAATGGACAGATTGGTGACAGATGTACTGGTTATAGGAGGAGGAGGGGCGGCCTTAAGGGCAGCCTTAGCAGCCTGCGACGCAGGAGCTGATGTAATCATAGCTGCTAAAATGCCGCTTGGATTAGGCGGGGCCACTACATATCCTGTGGCAGAGATGGCCGGATATAACGCAGGGGATCCCCATGTGCCGGGAGATGTGGAATGTCATTACCAGGATATAATGGCTGCCGGACAGGGAATGGCGGATGAAAAGCTGGCTGCAATCCTGGCTGAAGGAGCACCTGAGACAATTGATGAACTTGAATCATGGGGGGTCGAATTTGACAGGGAAGGGGACGGATATTATACATTTAAAAGTTGTTTTGCAAGCATTCCCCGTACACATGTCATACGGGGCCATGGAGAACCAATTGTACAGGCATTGATCCGGCAGATACGCAGACGTCCAGATATTCAGTCCCTGACAGGAGTTACTATCATAGAGCTGGCGAAGAAGAATGGAATATGCTGCGGAGCATGGGGGGTGGATTCGCGGGGGAAGCTAATCTATATCTCTGCAGGAGCAGTCATTCTGGCATCCGGAGGCGCATCCCAGGCTTTTGAAAAGAACCTGAATCCGGGGGATGTCAGCGGAGACGGATATATGCTGGCATACGAATCAGGTGCCAGATTGGTTAATATGGAATTCATGCAGAGCGGAATCGGATTTTCACACCCTCTTATGAATATATTTAACGGATATATCTGGGCAGCCCATCCTCTACTGACTAATTCGGAGGGAGAGAGTTTCCTTGAAAAGTACATACCAGATTCTATGCGGCCTGAATATGTGATGGATGAACATAGAAAACACTTCCCGTTTTCATCCAGTGATGATTCAAAATATTTAGAAATAGCAATTCAAAAGGAAATCAGAGCCGGTAGAGGAGGACGCCATGGAGGTATCATTACTGATTTAAGACATATGAAAGATGATTATATCTGTCATGTACCGGATGACTGCGGACTCCATCACATGTGGCCGGTGGCTCGCAACCATATGAAGGACAAGGGGGTGGATCTGTTAACGCAGAAGGTGGAGATTAATGTATTTGCCCATGCTATTAACGGCGGGGTATGCATTGATGCAGAAGGCAGCACATCGCTGCCGGGACTGTATGCGGCTGGAGAAGTGGCAGGCGGTCCTCATGGAGCGGACCGCCTGGGCGGGAATATGATGGTGACCTGCCAGGTGTTTGGGAAAATAGCGGGGACAAATGCAGCAAAGTGGGCAGGTATCCACCGTCCGCAAAGAGAAAGTGCTGCCATGTACCCGGATGACAGATTGTGGGAAATACTACACAGAAAGGCGGACACACAAGGTTTAATCCATGAACTGCAGTCGGTAAACCAGCATCATCTTTTAATCAGCAGAAATGAAGCCGGTCTTATGCAGGTACTTGGCACTGTGGAGCGGATTGGACGGCAGCTTGCAGAGTCTCCCAGGCAGGATGCAATTAATATGGAAGCCTTCCGGCTGTATTGTCTGATTACAGCTTCACGTCTTATGGGGGAGGCCGCATTGAGAAGACAGGAAAGCAGGGGGGCTCACTATCGGGAGGATTACCCCATAGTGAATCCCAAGCTTGACAGGCCAATGTTCTCAGATCAGAGTATATGATGGCGCTAGGAAAAGACTGATACGGCTCACCCCAGAATCCCCCTCAACCGTCTAATCCCTTCCTCCAAATCCCCCATGGACGGCGGGGTTATGACGGAAATGCGGACTGCCTTTTCCGCCGGTTTATTGCCAACTGAAAACCGTTCAGCCCCATAGACCTGCACCCCGGCCTGTTTTGCGCAGATTTCAAAGCTTTTGCCGGTAAAATAATCCGGCAGGCGCAGGTATCTCATGGGGCTGGTAGGCGGGCAGTCCAGTGCAAAGCCTTTTAAGGATTGGCTGATTATATGATTGCGCCTGCGCAGTTCCTCCTTCCGTCCCCTTATAATTTCATCTGCAGTCCCATCTGCAATCAGTCCCGCGGATACGGCTGCAAGCAGCGGGGAGATGGAAATATTCATGGAATAAAGGGTGGTGGCCAGGCAGCGGTGATACTGGTCCGGCACATGGACAAAAGCAGTCCTCAACCCGGCGGCAATGGTTTTGGACAGGCTTGAAAGATAGATGACCTGTTCCGGGGCAAAAGAAGCAATGGGAGGCAGGGGATTTTCCGTCAGCAGGTTGTTGATTCCGTCCTCAATTACCAGGATATGTTTCTCTCTGGCCAGTTCTGCAATCCTTTTCCTTGTCTCCAGGGACATGATATGCGAGGTGGGATTGTGGTAATCCGGAATTACATAGATGCCTTTTATCTTTTCATTTTGTACGGCATACCGGATCCCTTCCTCTGTCATCTCATAATCATGATTCTGAATGGGTATCAGATGGATTCCCAGAAGCTTGGCCGCGGTTTTAACACCCGGATAAGTCAGGGGGTCTGTTCCCAGCTTATCCCCGCGTTCCAGCAATGCGCCCAGTGCCGCTGTCAGTGCGTTCTGGCCGCCTGCTGCCAGCAGAACATGGTCCTTATCGGTAGAAAAGCCTGATTTTTGAAGCCAGGCCACGCCGGCTTCACGCTGCCGTCCTGTTCCCTCCGGGTCATCGTAGGAAAAGAGGTTCAGGGCGTCAGGCCGCTTTAACAGCCGCTCTGTGTGGGTTTTGACCAGCCGGTTCCCGGACACCTGGGGGACCAGTGCGCCCATTTCAATCATCCGCGGATTCTCCCGTCCGCACAGCAGAATGGTCTCCGCAGAGACATCCGCACAGACGTAGGTACCGTTTCCTACGGAGGCAGACAGAAGGCCCTTCTGGCCGCACAATTTAAAGGCCCTGGATATGGTGCTTAGGTTTACATTCAGGTAATCCGCCAATTCTCTCTGGGGCGGCAGCTTTGTTCCTGCTTTCAGTGTTCCGTTCTTAATATCTTCTTCCATCAGGCTTACCAGCGCCAGATATTTTGGGCCTGATGTTCTGCTTAAATCCGGTTTCCAGCTCATGGGATAATTGTCAAATGAATTGATAGACATAATCTGTTTCCTCTGTATGATCTCTGTGGTTTGTTTGTATGGGTATTTGCAAAATTGTCTTGCATACAATTCTACTGTTGTTCGAGTCCTTTTGCAAGTTTATAATGATACCATTATAAAAACCACTATAAAGAAAATGGACAAAGGAGCAGCAGTATGGAACATTTATTATCTGAGCGGATTAAATCCACACCACCGTCATTCATCCGAAGTATTCTAAAAACCGCGGCTGACCCGCAAATCATCTCATTTGCAGGAGGACTGCCAAACCCGGTATCATTTCCCCAGGAGGAACTTCTGGTATCCATGGAGCGCATTGTAAGGGATTATGGGAGCAGCCTGTTCCAATATTCCATCACGGCCGGACTCCCGGAGCTGCGCCAGTATATAGCGGACCGCTACAACCGCAGATTCGGCCTGAAACTTGGCATTGAAAATATCCTGATTACCACAGGGTCCCAGCAGGCCCTGGACCTTATATCCAAGGTCCTGTTAAACACAGGGGACGGAGTGATTGTGGAAAAGCCCAGTTATCTTGGGGCCATACAGGCATTTTCCCAATATCAGCCGGTATTTTATCCGGTTGAGCTGACAGAGGAAGGGATGGATATAGAACAGTTACAAGATGCTCTGAAACATGATGTCAAATTTATATATGCCATTCCGGACTTCCAGAACCCCACAGGACTCAGCTATTGTGCTGAAAACAGAGCGTGTATCCGCGAGGTTCTGAGGGAGCGGGAAATCGTTTTGGTGGAGGACGACCCTTATGGGGAACTGCGCTTTGACGAGGGCGGCCGTATTCCTTATATCGGGGCAGGCCAGCTGCCGGGCAGCATTCTGCTGGGGACATTTTCAAAGACAGTGACCCCGGGCATGCGAACCGGCTTTATGATTTGCGCTGACACGGAACTTCTGAAACATATTTCGGTGGCAAAAGAAGCCAGTGATTTACATACAAATATCTTCTCCCAATACCTGATATGGGACTATCTGATGCACAACGACTATGACGCCCATATCGACCAAATCAGGCAGCTGTATAAGGAGCAGGCACAGGCTATGACAGAGGCGATGGACCGGTATTTTCCGGAGACAGTCAGGTACACCCGTCCCCGCGGAGGCATGTTCTTATGGGTGACACTGCCGGAAGGGGTCAGCGCCTTATCGCTGTTTCCCAAAGCCCTGGAGAAAAAGGTTGCGTTTGTTCCCGGTGATCCGTTTTACATCAATATGACTGATACCAACACCATGCGCCTTAACTTTACAAACGCGGACTGCAGCATGATTGATGAGGGGATCCGCAGGCTGGGAGAGCTTCTGCGGGAAATATAAAGCAAAAACATCCGGCTTATCATTTCATAGGGAAGGGACTATAAGGAAGGATCTGTAGGGAAGGATCTATAGGGAAGGGACTGTCCCCGCCAGGGGAATCTGTACCGTGAACACGCTTCCCTGTCCTTTCGCGGATTCCGCGTGAATGCTCCCGCCCAGTTCTTCCACTGTGATACGGGCAATGTAGAGCCCCAATCCGCTGCTTTCTGAGGCATCGGGCCGTCCTGAATAAAAACGTTCAAAGATATGGGGAAGATGCTCAGGCTCAATCCCCATACCTGTATCGCTTACCCGTATCGTCACGCCGTCCTGGTCCAGGCAGGGGGAAATGGTGATAACGCCGTCCTCCGGCGTGAATGATATGGCATTGTAAATCAGGTTCTCAAAAAGCAGCAGCAGCTTTCTCTTCTGCGCCAGGATAAATGCCTGGTTTTCCAGTTTTTCCACCCGCAGTTCTATACCGGATATGCAGGCCTCAGGTTCATTATCGTGACTGACCTGGGACAGCAAGCCGTTTATTTCTATTAATTCCCTTGGCTCCGTAATCTTATCAAAAGCATTTAAGTCTCCCAGCACGTACATGCGTCTGCATAGTTCTTCATTTTCACTGCTGATTTTATCCAGATATTCCTTCAAATCATCATCCAGATACAAATTTCCCCTGAGAATCAAATCCGTAAATCCGTGAATGGCCACCACGGGCGCCTTCAGGTTGTGGGCCAGGTCCGAGAAAAATGCCTTGCGTTCATCCAGCACCGCATGGAGCTCCCTGGTGCGCTTCTGTACCTGGTCCTCCAGGTGCTCGGTGAGGGCCTGGTTCTGCTTCAGGACCCGGCTTATGTGCCGGACCGTGAGAATCCAGAAAACGATGACCAGGATAAAGCCGCTGTATTCCGTCTGCCATCCCGTATAAACAGGCTCGAACTGGTTATTGTCCAGAAGATTGGACACCATGGCGGCCCCCATGGTTAAACATCCGGCCAGCACCAAGCCCGCGCTGTCCCGGTTCATCCACAGGCCGTATACCGCACATTCCAGCAGATAGAGCCAGATAAGAAGCTTGTATCCGTCCAGGAAGGCGCCGTAAAGATTCACCAGGCGGGGGGAGGCAGGTATGAGGAAGAGGACGGACAGGCCGCATACGGCACAGGCCGCAGCCGCAGCCGGGCGGAGGAATCTCCTGTACCACAGTTTTCCGCTGAAACCGGCTTCCACGGAGGAAAGTACCATGACCTCATACAGCATAGCCATCCAGGAGACATCCTCCACGGCATACCAGAGCCTTCCGGACAGGCCCAGCTGGTGAATGAACGGATAAGCGCAGTGGATGGAAAAGAACAGGCATAATAAGCCGAAATGCAGCAGGCGCCTGTCCCTGTCCCGTATTCTCCAGGCAGCGGCCGCGTAAAGGCACAGGGCCAGGGGAAAGATACACAGTATGCCGTAGAACATATGGCGCAGAAATAACATCCTGTGGACAGCCTCAGGGGTGCCAAGGGCAGGGGGATAGGTCAGACCGCTGTAATAGTGGCTGCGGTTGTCTGTGTTTAACAAAATTTCGGCGGTGCCGTCCATGTAAAAGGTTGCAAAGGGGCTGCCCTGTTCCACTGGCTGTCCGTTTATCCAAAGTTGATAATCCGTAAACAGCTCCGGCACTTCCAGGGTCAGAAGCCTTGGTTCTCCGTCATATCGCAGCAGCAGGCGGTAGGTGGCCCTGCCAAAGGGCGAATGGCCGGAGGAGAGGAAGGAAAAGTTGGAATACTGTCCGATGAATATGAAGGACATGGATTGGTCCGGAACAGAACCAACGGTATCAGGTGTCAGCAGCTGGTCCGGATAGAATTCCCATCCGTCAATGAGAAACAGGGGCCTGCTGCCTGTCAGGTCACGGGCGGAGAATGCAAAGACACCCTGACTTCCATAGGGAGGCCCGTTTGTGTATTTGTTATCTTTCTGATACAGGAACTGGAACAGAATAAGGACAGCCAGAAGCAGGGCTGCCGCTGCCGTTAAATTGAGCCATTTTGAATTCCTGTACTGCGTCATGGCTTTTCACCGCCTCTCACGATTACTCTCAGCTGTTTTCCGGCAGGAAACGGTACCCCTGCTTCCACACGGTTCCGATGAAGCTGTGTCCCGGGCAGGCAGCTTCCATTTTATGCCGCATACGGGCCACATGCACCTTGACGGTCTGGGTGTTGTCCAAATCAGGCAGTTTCCAGATTTCACGGTAAATGGAGTCCGGGGAAAAGACATGGCCCGGAGAACGGGCCAGCAGCAGTAATATGTCGAACTCATAGGCGGTCAGCGGAACACAGACATTCCCTATGGACGCCTGGCGGGTGCCGGCGTCAATGGTTAAAGGCGGGAATTCCAGCCGTTCACCCTTAAGGGAACGGTTGGAACACTGGCTGATTCTGGTCCGGATCCGCATCTCCAGCTCCTTAAGGTCCCAGGGCTTGGTGAGAAAATCATCTCCGCCCAGGGAAAAGCCCTGATATAAATATTCTTTTTCTGTCAGGCTGGTGAGGAAAATGACAGGTGCTGTCATCTGGGTTTTAAAGCGGCGGCAGAGCAGGAACCCATCAAAGCCCGGCATCATAATATCCAGCACCACGCAGTCTACCGGATACTTTTTCACATGGTCCAGGGCCTGGTCCGCTGTCTGGGCCACGGATACAGAAAAGCCCCTGGATTCAAAGTAATTACGGTTTATATTTAACACATTGGAATCATCGTCCACAAACAAAAGATACGGCATGGTCCCTTCCTCCCGTCAGATGCCTGTTATTCGAGCTGTACTCAATAACAGTATACCATATATTCCGGGAGCGGTCCGGGAAAAAGGTTACATTTTGGTTAAGAGTGGCCGGGATTCCACATGAACTGGAATCTTTCTGATAAAATCGGCATTAGAATCTGTCTGGTTTTGTGCAGAGAGTGACGGAATAGGGACATAATATGCCATTTATACAAAAAAATCCGTCATTTATCCCATAATCAGGTATACAGACCATATTATGGTAAAATACATCGTTAAGATACAAAAAGAGGATGGATGATCATGCTTCGTATTGCAATATGTGACGACCTGAAATCAGAAAGGGATATGGTAAAGGGTTTCCTGCGCTCCTTTTTTGCGGCCGTACCCTACGAGTATACATTGGCAGAATACAGCCGCGGCGAAACTATGGTGGATGATTACGATGACGGTTCCGTTGATTTTGATCTTATTTTTATGGATATTTTCATGGACGGCATGCTGGGAATGGAGGCTGCCCGCTGTCTGCGGCGGTACGCGCCCCATGTGTCCATTGTGTTCCTGACAACTACTCCGGCATATGCCCTGGAGAGCTATGATGTGTATGCCTACGGATACCTTGTCAAACCCTTGGACGGGGAGAAGACGGCAGCCCTGCTCAGACGTTTTTTGCAGGAGGAATACGAGGGAAACCAGAAAACACTTCTGCTCAAAAAGGGATGCAGGGGCCGCAGGATTGCCTACCGGGAGATTGAATACATAGAGAGCCGCAGGAATGTGCTTCTGGTATTTCTGGAAAACGGAGAGGAGTACCGGGTATACGCAAAACTGGACGATGTGGAAAAGGAGCTGAAGGGACACGGATTCCTGCGGTGCCACCAAAGCTTTATTGTGAATATGAACCGGGTGAGAGTGGCGGAGGAGGATTTCCTGATGATGTCCGGGGCCCATATTCCTATACGGCAGCGGGGCAGCCGCGCAATCCGGGACGCGTATTTCGGATATCTGCTGGAACGGGCTGAGCTGACCCGTATTTAGTACAGGAGGAAGATTTGTTATGTCTGTAGATAAGAGACAGTTGGAACAGTATTATGCCTTCCTGGCAGGCCATATAGATGAGGTGCGCAGGATGCAGCATGACATCCTGCACCATCTGCGGGTGATGAGCGGATACGCCCAGGCCGGGGACTATGACCGTCTGAAGGAGTACCTGGATGCCCTTGTTGAACAGATGCCGGACATGGACGGGTTGTATTACTGCGGGGACCATGCGGCCAATATTCTTTTAAAATATTACGGGGAACAGGCCAGAAACGGGGGGCTCAGGTTCAATTGCGACGCCCAGATTCCTCCTGACCTGCCCTGTACTCCCGTGGATTTGTGCACGGTGCTGGGCAATGCCATGCAGAACGCCGTGGAGGCATGCCAACGCCAGGGCCGTGGAGCCGGACGGTATATCTCGCTGCTGGCCCGCCTGGTAGGGCATAACCTGATTATGGAAATCAGAAACAGCTATGACGGAAGGGTAAAATGGGATGGGGACCGGCTGGTTACCCTAAAAGAGGAAAACGGACACGGACTGGGACTGGACAGTATCCGGCATGTGGCGGAGCGCTACCACGGCTACTGTGCGGTCAGCCACACCGATGATGAATTCACGGTCAAGGTGGTACTGGCCCTGGAATAAAAGGAAGCCACACCGTGTTAAAGGCAGGGTTGTGCAGTCCGGTGTCAATTATCCCGGAAAAACCGTTTTTTGTCCTGCATCCCTCATTCCTTTTAAAGGCTGTGATATGTTTGTTCCGTGGTCAGATGATGCTGTTTCACATTTGGCTGCAAATCATGTTTATGAAAGAGGAGTGTGCGGCCATGTCGGAAAAGGAAATCCGGGGAGCGGTGATTGGCGTGACAGATGACGGCTACCCGATTGTGACAGAGGATTACAGCTGTCCGTATTTTACCGGGACCAGCCGGAGCATGCCTGCTGTGCGGGAGTGCTGGTACTGCAGGTATGCCGACTTCCGTAAATCCACAAAGCTCCATATACGCAGCAGTATCTGCCGCTGTATGGAAAACAGAGTGGATACCAGGTTCGGTTTTATGAAAAATGAAGAATGACAGGGAGGAAATGATAATGACAATCACAACCACAAAAAATAACGGCTGCCTGACTCTGGAGCTGGAGGGACGTCTGGACACCACAACAGCACCGGAGCTGGAGACTGTGATTAAAAACGGATTAGAGGGTGTGGACAGACTGGTGCTTGATATGGAAGGCCTGGCATACCTGTCTTCTGCCGGCCTGCGGGTGATTCTGGCGGCCCAGAAGCAGATGAACAGGCAGGGAACCATGACGGTACGCAATGTGTGCGGGACAATCATGGAAGTATTTGAGGTCACAGGATTTACGGATATCCTGACCATTGAATGAGAGAAAAGGGAGTGAAAAAAGGGAAATGAAAAACAGGGACCGCTTTACAGGCAGAATATTCCGGCGCATGTGGGGACCCGCCATCATTTCCTCCGCAGGATGGGCGCTCAGTGATATTGCGGACGCGGTTGTGGTGGGCCAGAGAATGGGAGCCGTGGGTCTGGCTGCCATCGCGCTGATTCTTCCGGTTTACATGATTAACTGTATGTTTGCCCATGGGCTGGGGCTGGGAGGTTCTGTCAGGTACTCCAGGCTTTTGGGGGAGGGAAAGCCCGGGGAGGCAGTGGACAGCTTTAACCAGGTGGTGACAGGGGCTCTGGCATTTAGTATCCTCACAGGAATACTGGGAAATGTTTTCATGACGCCGCTGCTGGCTGTCCTGGGCACTGTGCCGGATGACGGACCGCTTTTTGAAGCCACCAGAAGCTACCTGGTGGTGCTGGTTTCAGCCACACCTCTTTTTTATATGTCTAATATTCTCAATTACTATCTGCGTAATGATGACAATGAGAAGATAGCCGGTCTTGGTTCGGTTGCAGGCAACCTTACTGATATCGGCTTCAATATCCTGTTTGTGCTGATACTGGGATACGGCACAGCGGGAGCAGCCTTGTCCACCATGATTGGCCAGGCAGTTGCCATCCTGTGCTATCTGCCAGGTATCCTGGGAGGAAGGCATATACTAAAATTCCGGCCTGTCCGTCCTGCGCCGGGGGCCGCAGCCAGGGCCTTTAAAGACGGATGTTCCAGTTCCGTCCAGTATCTGTACCAGCTTATTTTCCTGCTGCTGTGCAATAACATCCTAATCCGTGCCGGGAATGAGGCGTCTGTAGCTGTTTTTGACATGCTGCAGAATGCCTCCTATCTGATTCTCTATCTTTACGAGGGAACCACCAGGGCTATGCAGCCCATGGTGAGCACCTATTGCGGAGAGCACCGCGGGGAGGGAATGAGGAATGTGCGCAGATACGCCTTTCGGTATGGATGCAGCGCGGGATGCCTGGCAGCTCTTTTGATTTTCCTGTTTCCCCAATTCATATGTGTCCTGTTCGGGCTGCGTGAGGCAGCGGCTGCCGCCATGGGGGCAGGAGCCCTCAGGCTTTACTGCGCAGGTACGGTGTTTGCCGGTATATCCATTCTTTTGGCCGGATATTTCCAGTCCTGTAATCAGGAGCGGGAGAGCCTTATCATTTCGTCGCTGCGGGGCGCCATCGTGCTGATACCCGGCGTATTGTTCTTCTCATTCCTGAGAATGGACCTGTTCTGGTGGATGTTCCCGGCTGTTGAGGTACTTTCACTGGGATTGTGGATAATACGGTTTTTAGCGGGCCGGGGCAGGACGGAGGAATTTGACGGATCCAGGGTTTACACCTGCACGGTCAACCAGGGAAACCAGGATATGACCCTGGTCACAGGGGAGGCCGGGGCATTTTGTGAAAAATGGGAGGCCAGTCCCAGACAGACGTATTACGTGACCATGACCATCGAAGAATTATGTGTTGTAATTCTGCGGGACGGAGGCGGGGATGACGTATGCATCGAGATTACACTGGTGGCCGGGCAGCAGGGGGAATTTGTCCTCCATATCCGGGACACTGCAAGATATTTTGACCCCTTTGCCCTGGAGACGGGCCGTGTCAGCCAGGAAGGCGGTTTTGATATGGATGCCATGGGAGTGAGGGTTATCAAGAGTAAGGCAAAGGAGTTCTTTTACCGGCGTTACGGCGGTTTTAATTCTCTGGTGGTGAAAATATAGGTCTTCGGGCCGGTGAAACATACAAAAGACAGAATACCGGGGGAATATCCGATGAAAAAGTTTGTGGGAGTCAATCTGTTTTTCATAGTGATTTTGTCATTCACAATTCATGCTATGACGGTGTTTGGGCTGGACGGGGCGGATGTGAATGGCCAATATGGGAAAATGGTGACCGGGATCCGTGTTCTGGAGACAATTTGCTCTATAGCAAAAGGAGAATTACAAAAGAAAAGAGAGAAACCTGCGGGAAACAAAGGAGGTCCACAAAACAGGTGGGGAATACAGCTTGATGAGATAGAGCTGGACATGATTGCAAGAATCACCATGCTGGAGGCAGGCGCGGAACCGGACAGGGGACAGCAGGCTGTAGTGGAGGTAATTCTGAACCGGATGTATTCCGACCAGTTTCCTGATACGGTTTATGAGGTGCTCAGCCAGAAAGACAATGGGTGCAGTCAGTTCGTCACATGGAAGAACAGGAATATGGACGCTGCGAAACCTTCGGAGCGTGTGAAACGGAATGTAAAAGCAGTGTTGGATGGGGAAACACAGATTCTGCCTTTTAAGACCATGTATTTTTCCCTGGAAAAGGAAAATGGACATATACAGTGCGTGATTGGAAACCATGTATTCTGTAATCAGACTTAAATGATAGGGAGAGCCGCGATGCGTATTTACAACAGAAAGAAACGAGCTATTAGTTTGGTAATGGCCATTATGGTAATGAGCAACAGCATTCAAATAACAGGCCTGGCAGAGGGTGAAAAAGAGGAAGGAAAGAAAATAATTATTTCCGAGTTCCAGGAACTGCCGGAGGAACTCTCCTCCATGAAGGTGCCTGAAGGAACCAGCCAGGAGGAATTTGAAAAGCTGTTTCCTGATACTTTGATGGTAAAGACATACCGGGATGATGCTGAGGAACAAAAACCGGAACAGCCAACGTCAGCCGTAACACCAGCCGTGCCGGATGGGATCCAGAAACCGTCAGAGGGGGAGATGCCCGAAGGTAACCTGAATCCGTCGGAGGGAGAGAAGCCGGGAGAGCCCCAGAATCCGTGGGAGGGGGAGACTCCGGGAGAGAACCAGGGGCCGTCAGAAGGTGAGAAGCCGGGAGAGAACCAGGGGCCGTCGGAAGGTGAGAAGCCGG
>OBXM01000066.1_pt1 | contig 144845 bp, 142 predicted proteins | sample 1538141 | NCBI WGS metagenome assembly OBXM01 (sample SAMEA2580153, study PRJEB22360) | human gut metagenome | biome: human gut; feature: human-associated habitat; material: faeces | place: Denmark | collected 2008/2010 | reverse complement strand
CTATTTCGTCCACGCGTAGAAACGCGCGGTTTTTTTGTTTCGTACGCTACGCGAAAGAAACTGACTAAAGTCAATAAATAAAAAAGTCGCAAACCCAATGTTTGCGACTTTGCCCGGCTGAAAACAGCATGTCGTTGTTTTTTCTATATACATACTTGCTTTTGCTACCGTCAGCAAGCTGGTGGTAGACTTGATCAAGCAGATTGGGTAATGGCCTGCCAACTTTCTAATAACTCGCTCAGCAGTTCCGCAACAGTTTGGGCAGGAGCCACTTCTTTTTTGATATTGGCTTCAATCAGCTGCTGATACATGTATTCATACAACGTTGCAAGACCTTCAGCAATCTCACCGCCTTGTTTTTCGTCTAACGACGTACGCAGCTCCAACAAAATATTTTGTGTTTTTATAAAGTATTCATGGGCTTTTGCTAGTTCTTGTTTTTCAATCGCTAACTGGGCCAACTTGATATTCTTGATTGCTGCCTGCAAAAGCATTTCGATCAATTTGTTAGGAGACGCGCTCATCACTTGATTCTTTAAATAATTTGATTGCATTTGCTGATAATTCATTTTCTTTCCCTCACTAATAGTCGAATTCGACAAATCCAGCAACATCTTCCTGCTGCAGATAGGTTTTTACCAAATTATTTTGTCGATTCAAACGTCCCAGTTCTTGTTTGATCAGTGTTTGTTGTGCTTGCACTTGTGTAAGAAATGTTTGATACGCAGCCACGATCTTTTCAACTAGGGCTTGTGTCTGTTTTGTGCGATTCGGACTATCTGTCAGAGTTGCTAAAAGCTCAGCATTGGTTGCCAGCAGTACTTCTGCTTGCTCCACTTCACCGTTCCAATCCGTCAACCCTTGTAAAATCCGTGTTAATCGTTCGTCCAGTGTAGGCAGGCTATTTTCCATTCCACTCTTCCTCTCTTACTCTGATTGTCCAGAATTATTTAGATGAGAATTGACTAGCTAAGTATTCTAACTGGCTCTCAGCTTGCATCATTGCTTCATCAAGTTTGGTAAACATCGTGATATACCGATCTCTTTTCATCTCTAAAATCTTGTCAAAACGTGTGATTTGCTTGTTCAGATCTTTGATGGTGGAATCATAGGTGGCTGATTTTGTAGCGATGACCCCTTTATTGGTAGAAGTATTAACAACATAACTATTGACTAACTCCTTGATCGCTAATGTATAGCCAGATTCTGTCGTTGATGTGGTCCCGTCGCTGTCTTTGCTTTTGGTCTTTTCATAAAAGAAATCTTTGATCGCTGAAGGATCTTCTTCTAAAGCTTTCTTAAATTTCTCACTATCAAAGCCTAAAGTGCCGTTATTGTCGATTGTCGAAATTCCCAGATCATTCGGTTTTAGATCTGAACCTTTGACAGAAGGGATCGTGATCAAATTACGTAATTGGGTTTGAAGCCGAGTCAGCGCAGTATCCCCAGCCAACGCACCCGTCTTGTTGTTTTCACTGCTAGGATCACCAACAGATAGATTTTCACCAATAAAGCTCATTAAGCTGTTGTATTGATCAACTAATCCTTGTACCGCATCTACCAATTTGGAAGTGTCGTTGGTCAAAGATACTTTTACGGATTCGTCGCTGACCTTGGATAGCGTCAGTGTTGCACCATCGATTACGTCGCTGACCGTGTTGCTGTCACGAGTGATCTCCATACCGTCTAACTCAAAAATAGCTGATTGCCCTTGCGTCGTTTTCGCAGTGGAACCGATCCCTAGACTTTCTGCAACATCACCAGAGATAGTAAAATTTTTGTCCCCCATTTTAGTATTGGTCAATACTAACTGGTTATCGATAATATTGGCACTCACAGAGGAATTTTTGCTTTGTTTATTGATTTTATCTGCAATGTCTTTTAGTGAGTCTTCACTAGTGATCTCAATGTCTACCGTGATAGGATTGCCGTCTTTATCTACTTCGGAACTTGTCAAAGAAAGCGTGCCTTCGACATTCAATGCAGCTTTGCTATTATCAGTAACTTTCGTTCCTGTTACTTTAGTAGCAGTAGCTAACTGCTTTACCTTTAGATCGTAGGAACCTTCCAATGCTTCGGCTGTTCCTGAGATAGACGCTATCCCACTGTTTGACGACGCTGCTTTCTTCGTTTGAAATGCCTCGTCTTTTTGCAGGGCATCGATTTTGTTCAAAAAGTTGGTCAAACGAGTGCTGATGTCGCTCCAGGCAGTCTTTTGCGAGTTGATGGTTTTGATTTGATTCTGGGCGCGGGTTTTATTAATGGCATCTGCTGCCAATAAACTTTCGATATCTTCTGCAGTGATCCCCGAATAACTCCCTAATGTCGTACTGATTCCTGAAGCACTTGTAATACTTGCCATTTCCTCATCCCTTTCTAGTGCGCAACCTTTCAAAGACTTCAGAGATCTATTCTCTAAAGTCTTCAATTACGCTGATCATCTGTTGCACCATAGTGGCGGGCTTTCCAACAAGTTGTTCACTTTTCCTGATTTGGACGATATTCTTCAAAAGCTGTGGTGCAGACAACAGCGACCATCCAGTCAACTAGCGTTTCACACTGGACCAGCTCTGTGAATTTGCTTGTTTGGTGCCTCTTGATTATGTGAGCGGTCATCCAGCGACCGATGTTCTTAGTGGTGCTATGTAAAGCCAAGGACCTTGCTTCCCCGTCTGGTCCTTGGCTGTGATTTCCCCAAAATTATTGAAGTAAGCTCAATACGCTGTTTGGCATTGAATTTGCTTGTGCCAACATAGAAGTTGCTGCTTGAGAAAGGATGTTGCTCTTAGTAAAGCTCATCATTTCTTGCGCCATGTCAACGTCACGGATACGTGAGTTTGCTTCAGAAAGGTTTTCTTGCGTTGTACCCAAGTTGTTGATTGTGTGTTCTAGACGGTTTTGAGCCGCACCTAGGTCCGCACGTTGTGCAGAAACAGTTTTGATGGCTTCATCGATTTTGCTGACTGTGCTGTTTTTAGAAGCTTCTTCAACTTCTGTCTTAGCCGTTGCGATAGCTGTTTGGCCATTAGTAGAAGCTTTAAAAGTTTCTAAAGCTGCATCATATGTTTTTTGTGCTGCTGCTTTTGCAGTATCATCAGCCGCATTTTCAATTGCATCTTTAAGTTCTGCAGCTGTTTTACCAGCTGATGCATCAATTTTACCGTCAGCATCATACTTATCTGAATTAGCTGCATCTAAAAAGGCCGTTTCAACTTTTTTAGCAATTTCAGATTCAGCATCTTTTGCTTCCTCAAGTTTTAAAGCGTCTACGCCTAATGCCTTGGCACCCATATCACCGATTTTTACGCTCATTGTTTGGTTCGCATTGGCACCGATTTGGAAGATGAAAGAAGCTTTTTCACCACTTTCTCCACCTTTTAATAAGCTCTTAGTATTGAATTCTGTTGTTGTGCTGATACGATCGATTTCGTCAGACAAAGCAGAAAACTCTTTTGAGATTGCTTCGCGGTCATCTGTACTCAAAGTTCCGTTTGAACTTTGAACTGCTAAGTCACGCATACGGCCTAAGATGCTGTGGGTTTCATTTAGCGCACCTTCAGCTGTTTGGATCAATGAGATACCATCTTGTGCATTGCTTTTCGCTTGAGACAATCCACCGATTTGGCCTTTCATTTTTTCAGAGATTGCTAGTCCAGCAGCATCGTCGCCGGCTTTGTTGATACGCATACCTGAAGATAGTTTTGATAAAGAGTTGCTTTTAGAAGCATTTGCTGCTGTTAAACGAGAGTAAGTGTTTAACGCAGACACGTTTGTATTGATTCTCATTTGATTATTCCTCCTAATTTTTCGCTAAGGTTTCCCTCTGTTTATATGTATCGGAAGAAAAAACCGTTAGTTAAGATAGGGAAATAAAAAAAATCAAAAAAAATTTATGCTCCGTATAAACAGCTGCTCTTGAACAAGAGAAACCCACGTTCATTCTTGGTAAACGATAGGATCTAAGAAATCATCTTCTATTGCTCCAGCTATCGTGGGAGTGATTCTTATCCAATCTGGCAATAAAACTGCTATAGTCAACCATCAAGAAAACATCTTAAACAAAAAACTCTACTTAGCTATTCGTAAATTGCAGCGGAGCATAGCCGCCTGCAACTTCCTTTTCTAAGTAGAGTCCATAGAGTTTGTTGTTCCTCTCTTGCATCTTGCGGTGACATCTATAAACGATTATCTAACGTAATCAAGGATCGTCAACTGCATGATTTTTGTTCCCATCGCCAATGTACTTTGGTAAGCAGTCATTTGATTAGAAAACTCCATATACTTTTCCACAAAATCAATATCTTGTTTGTTGGAAAGCGTCTCTGTCAAATTCAGTTTCTCTGTTTCATTACGATCTGAGGCAGCTTCTAGCCGATTGTACAAAGCGCCGATCTGAGAACGCACATTCACAAAATGATTGGCATACTCATCATGGGCTTCCAGCAGTTTGCCCCCCAAAGCTTCTTTGTCATCAGTACGCAATGCAGACAATAAATCATTGAAATACGTACTTAAATTTTCCGGATCTGACTCTGTTCCGGTTTCCTTCATTAGACGACTGCCGTCGGATAGTAAATCGACAGAAACACCATTCGCGATTTCTCGCGGCAAATCTTTGCTAGTCCCATTGTATTTGATCCCAACGATTTCGCCATCTTCTTTTACGATTTCAAATGGCGGGGTCGTCGTACTGGTACCGCCAAAGATATATCGGCCATCGTAATTGGTATTTAGCGCTTCTACGATCCCTTCGATTTCTTCTTCAATCTCTGCTTTATTGGCCTTTAACTCATCATCACCATTCGTACCATTGGCAGAAGATTGGATCAACGAACGGATTCGCAGCATCGATTTGCTGACATTGTCTAATGTTGAATCTTGAACTTTTGACCAAGAAATACTGTCTTTGATCGTACTGCCAAATGTTGCGTTCTGATTGATAGATCCAGTTAGATTCATGATTTTAGAGATCAGCAATGGGTTCTCTGATGATTTGCTGACTTCTTTCAGACTAGATAACTGGTTAAGTGTCTTGTGAACATTCGAGGCGTTAGTGCCTAAATTACGAATAAAATCACTATAAGTAATATTATTTGAAATACGCATTTATCTATACTCCTGTCCGATTGATCAAGGTATCCAGCATCTCCGAAACCACAGAAATGATTCGTGCATTTGCCTGGAAGCCTTGTTGAAACCTTATCACGTCAGACATTTCTTCATTGATCGAAACCCCTGAAACGGATTGATTTCTATATTCTAATTGATTTAGCAGTGATAGCTGAGCGCTAGCAGTATTATCTGCTTGCTGTTTTGAGATCCCGTTCTTCGTGACGATACTATTGAAGTAACTGTCACACGTCATACCTGAACCATCTGTTTTGAAGGTAAGTGTGTCGGGATCAAAAGAAGCCATCGTTTCATCTGACAGTGGAAAATCCAATTTTGCATTGCGAAGCTTCGCAATCGCTGCTGCTCTTGAACCATCTCCAGATTCACCTGTTTTACCGGCTTGCAATAAGCTAGGATTATCAATGATACTTTGAGAGACTTTGATCGTACCGGCAGTATCTTCTCCGAATTCAAAGAGACCGGAAGTACTGGATTTTCCATCTGTAAAGATCATATTGACTGCTTTGGCAATCGTTGTGGCAAAATTGTTCAATTCGCTTAAGCGACTGTCAATCTCAGTGACCGAAACTTGCAGACCCCCGATCGATCCTTCTTTGATCGGCAACTCCTCGTAGTTTGTTTGACCGTCTTCTGTTGGCTTATTGATCAAAATCGTCCCTGGAGGGTAATCCCCACTGATTGTCTCCCGTGGATTCAAGCTGTTACCGTCTTTGGAAACGATGGTTCCTTGCTCGTTTTTACCCATCACTACACTGATCGTATTGCGTTCGTCTGCATTTAGGATCGTTTGGCCGCCAATCGCTACATAGCCTCGGCCATATTGATCAAATGTCGTTTCGATCGGTGCCAAGCTTGAAATATCTTTGAGTAGATTGTCCCGCAGATCCAGTAAGTCATTGGAGGTTTGTCCGTCAGTTGCTAAGGCATAGATCTGTTCATTCAATGATTCTAGCTGTTTGATTTTTTCATTGAAATCCAATGCAGATTTTTCGATGTCATCTACCGTGTCACCTTGCAATTTTTTCATTTGCGAAGACATTTGATTGATAATGTCAGCCAGGGTACTGCTGTTTTCGAGGACTAGACTTTTGGCCGTTTCTAATTCGGGATTGTTGGCTAGCGCAGTCCAAGAGTCAAACATCGTAGACAGCTGTTTCGATAAACCATTATCTGAAGGCTCATTTAAGATACCTTCCAATTGACCAAGGATATCTGCTTTTTGTTCATAGTATGTATATTTGGAATTGGCATTTCGTACTTGCCCAATCACAAAATCATCAACAACGCGCTGCACACTGCTAACCTTGACCCCTGTACCGATCGTACCTGCTCCTGGTAGATAGTAAGGTTGCTGAGTCTGTAGATTGACACGTTGCCGTGAATACCCGTCTGTATTCGTATTGGCGATATTATGGCTGCTCGTTTGTAGTGCTACTTGGTTTGCGCTCATACCGCCAGTAGCGGTCCCAAGTGATCCGAATAATCCTGTCATAAAAGTTCTCCTTAAATTTTTTGGTCAATGATCGCTGTCTGAACAGTGGCCTTTTCCGTATATTTCGAATACGTATTTGCTGCCGGCTGGATGTTGTCTTTAACGGCATCCATCAATGTTTTTTGGTAGCTGAGGGCTTGTTCAGTCAATAAGAGATTTTCTTGCTGTTGTCTTTGGATTTGTTGGATCAATTCACGACATTTGTCTGTCAGATTGCCTTCATAAGATTCGATGACTGGGACAAATCCTTCTTTTTTCTCTACCAGCTCGATCAGTTTTTCACCTTGGCCCTTGATCAAATACTCTTTCTCTTTGACCAAAAGTCGAAAAAAACGTTGTAATTGTCGTTCAAATTCACGTTCTGTCATCTAATCCGCCTTCTTTACATCGTTAGCAAGCATTTTAGTGGCAATTGCTTCTGCTGATACTTGATAAGTGCCATCTTTGATGGATTGTTTTAATGCAGCGACACGATCAGCACGGCTCGCTTCGTTACCGCCACTGTTTTTGATCGTTTGCGCTGTTTTTGACAATTGGACGTCAACCTTTTTTTCGGCAGCGGTTTGCTCTGCTTTGGTTGGCTTGATTGTTTCTCGTTGGATGGCTTTGTCGCTATACTCTGCATAACCTCTTGCGATTTTCATGAGAGTTCCTCCATTCTCGGTGCTTCTTCTATTTTATACTATCGGATAAAAAGAAAAAAAGTTAAACCTTTTTGTTTAACTTTTTCTAAGAAGATTCACTTAACTCAAGTTATGAATCCGTTGCTTTTGGGACAAGATATTGGTGATCCGGACACCAAAGTTCTCATTGATGACGACAACTTCTCCTTTAGCGATCAATTTCCCGTTCAACAATATTTCTAACGGTTCATCTGTCAGTTTGTCCAATTCGATGACCGATCCAGCATTGAAAGATAAAATTTCTTTGACTGTTTTTTTGCTGCGTCCCAAAACAACACTTAGATCCAATGGCACGTCTAAAATCAAATCCAGATTATCGCCATCTGTGGTTGATGTTGCATTTAATGGCTGGAATGCTGGTTGACTGACTTCCACTTGCGGTTGGTTAACCGCAGGTTCTGGTTTTGCTTCTACAGCGGGCTGCGGTTTTGCCGGTGTTTCCCGTTCCACAACTGTTGCTTGATCTGCTAACATCGCGGCTACGATATCATTGACGACTGGATCGCCAAAAACTTGCATGATCTCACTCTCGATCGCACCTTCCACACTTAGTGAGAATGAAATACAGTAAATTTCTTCTTCCTTAACTGCCTCGTATTCCAGAGCTTCTGATTCGCTCCATAGTTTGACGATCGGTGGTAAAATATCCACTTTGCGATTGATCATCGTTGCCATCGAGGTAGATGCGGTACCGATCATTTGGTTCATTGCTTCGGCAACAGCACTTAGCTCTAGTTCTGTGAATTGAGTACTTGTTGTTTCACCTGTGCCTCCCATCATCAAATCTGCAATGATGATTGCATCTTTGACTTCCAAGAGCATCAAATTGCTGCCGACAAGTCCTTCTTTAAACTCAACAATCGTGGCCACTTTCGGTGCCACTAGATCATCTAAAATCGTTTGAAGTTTGACTCTGACAACTCTAGGCGTTGTAATGCTGACACGGCGATTCAAGATCGACGATAAGGTCGTTGCCGCTTGGGACATCGAAATATTCCCGACTTCTCCGATAATATCAACTTTTACTTGTTCATCTACATTTTGCTGAGAGGTATCGTGATTCATCAATGCATCGATCTCTGATTGGCTAAAACTTTCGCTCATTCTTCTTGCTCCTCTTCTAACTTGTCTAATAATTCAATGGCTAGCTTATCTCCCTGCTTGCCAGGTTTCGCGCGATAAAACGGTTTTCCATCAACAAAGGTCTCTAATGGTTCCGTGATCTTTTTATCTAATTTGATGACATCCCCGACTTCTAAATGAATGAAGTCTGACAAACTCATCTGGGCATATCCTAACAAAGCTTCCAGATTTAACGCGACTCCATTCAAACTTTTTTGCAGCTCGCGGCTATCCTCAGAACTGGCTGGTTGATTGCTGTCGAACCAATTACGAAAACTTAGTTTATCAATGATTCCTTCAAAGAAGACATAAGGAATACATAAGTTGATAAAACTCTTGGTTTCGAAAATTTTCAATGTGAAGGTCACCAACACAACAGGTTCATTGGGTGACATATTTTGCAGCAACTGCGGATTAGTATCCAACCCATCCAAGACTGAATCTAACTTGACGATATCTTGCCAGACACTTTCATAGACCCGTACGAATAGTTTGACTACTTCTTCCAGAATGGCTGTTTCAATATCCGTGAAATTCGTCTTGTCTTCTAAATCAATCTCTGATTGTTTGCTTTGATACGCATCCAATCCTCCACATAATAGTTCCACCATCAACATGCACAGTTGAGGGTTCATCTCGATGAATTGAATCCCATTTAGCGGTTGAGAACGAAAGAGTCCTAACAACGTAAACTTAGGGATCGAATGGATAAATTCATCGTAACTTACTTGTTCGATAGCAGCCAACTGCAAAGTTACGTTGGTACGCAATTGGGTAGACAGCATACTGCTGCTCATTTTAGAAAAGTCTTCAAAGATCATGTGCAGGGTATTGACGTACTCTTTGGATAACTTTGTTGGTCTGCGAAAGTCGTAGGCTTTTACTTTTGTCTGCTTGTCTTCTTCATTCATTACCTCTTTATCGATCTCTCCTGTGCTCATCGCATTCAGTAAGAGATCTATTTCTTGCTGCGTCAATACCTGATCCACACTAATCCCCCATTTTTCTTAAAAAATCAACTGATCAATTTTGATCACACTTGCTACTTTATCTGACAATGATACGACACCAATGGCATGACTGCTGCCTTCTTGATCACTCAATTGCAGATCTGACTCTTGTAATTCCAGCACTTCGATGACTTCTTCGACTAAAACGCCCTTGCGATCATCGCCTTGCTTCATGATCAAAACATTCCGATCCTCTGCAGAACTTGATACTGCGATCAATTTCGAGAGCCGAATCACTGTCAAAACGGTCCCTCGCAAGTTGATCAAGCCTTCGACCCATTCAGGCGCTAATGGGACTTTAGTGATTTCTGGTGCATCGATAACTTCCTCAACCGATTCAGCAGAAATCAGATAATGTTGCTGCGCCATTTTAAAAAGAATCATTTGCATCTCAACACATCCTCTGAAGTCTAAGCAAAAGCTTTATCAATAGACGCGATCACTCGATCGGTATCAAATGGTTTCACGATGAAATCCATTGCTCCTGCTCGAATAGCATCCATAACCATACCTTGTTGACCCATGGCACTACACATGATCACTTTCGCTGATGGATCAGACGAACGAATCATTTTCAACGCTTCTAAGCCATCTACTTCTGGCATTGTAATATCCATTGTTACTAGATCGGGTGCAGTGGCTTGGTATTTCTCATAAGCTTCTTTCCCATTTTGTGCTTCTCCGACTACTTCATAGCCGTTTTTTTCAAGAATATCTTTTAATTTCATGCGCATAAACACCGCATCATCGACGATTAATACTTTTTTTGACATAATTGTTACTCCCTTCAAATACCTAATGTACCAAATATTTCTTCTAGAACACCCTCTTCTGGAATAAAGAACAGCGAGGCGTCTAGTGTTTCTTGTTCATAAGAAAACTCATTGCGAATGACCAAAACGTGATCATCAAACTGATTTAATGCTAGATAAAGGCTACTAATTGCAGCACCAAAGAAATCATAACGAGCCATCGGTAGCGACGCCGCTAATTCAGCAGACAATAGTTGGCTGATCGCATTTAGAAACGAATTAAAAATGATATTCGTCAGCTCACTAATGATCGACTGCTTCATTTCTTCAGTGGCATCTTCCATGACCAGATGGACCAGTCGATCGGCAGCAACATCTGAAAGTACAAAGAGAAACACGCCGCTGAATGTACCGCTGATTGAACTGATCACTGCATGGACCTCTTTGTCTTCTTCCATGATCTGTGTATAGAGAGTTTGATAATCCAAGACCGCTACTTCCGGTACACTCATTGAGATAGGTTGCGCGATCAGCTTAGAAATACTTGTGGCAGCATTTCCGCCTCCAATATTGATCAGTTCTTTTAATCCGTCTAATTGCAAGTCGGTGTATTTCATTGCCGCTCATCCTTTTTTTCTCCACAAATCGCATTGACATCTAAAATCAGTGCAATCGAGCCGTTTCCTAAAATCGTCGCCCCCTGATAGCGATCCAGCTGCTGGAGAAGCGGATCGATCTTTTTGATCACGATTTCTTGCTGACCAACTAACTCGTCTGCCAACAAGCCATAATATTGCTGTTCGCTGTTGACAATGATGGCGAATTTTTTTCCGACTGTGTTTCCCTCGATTCCTAAAAGCTGATCGGTCCGAATAATCGGAATCAAATCTTCCTGGAAACGATAAACTTCTTGAGAAACGGTCTGGATCACTTCTTCTTCTTTAATGATCACTACACGTTCAACTAAATCAAGCGGAATCGCAAAGGTTTCGGTTCCTACACGCACCATTAGTGCTTGAATGATCGATAAGGTCAATGGTAGTTTGATCGTAAAGCGCGTCCCCTTATTGGGCCGACTCCATAATTCAATCGTGCCGCCTAAATTAGCGATCTTCGATTGTACCGCATCCATCCCTACACCTCGACCCGAGATATTCGTAACTTTTTCTGCTGTCGAAAATCCCGGATGGAAAATCAGTTGCTGGATCTCTTCATCAGATAAGCCTTCTGTGGCTAAGCCTTTTCTTTCCGCACTTGCTTTGATCACTTGTGGGTCTAATCCCTTGCCATCATCTTCTAGCGTGATGATGACTCGATTGCCTTCCTGGTATGCAGCTAACCGAATCGTTCCTTTACGGGATTTTCCTAATGCTTCCCGTTCTTCTGGACTTTCGATCCCATGATCGACAGAATTACGCAGGAGATGGACCAATGGCTCACTCAGTTCAGAAACAACCGTCTTATCCAACTCTGTTTCTTCTCCAATGATTACCAGATCCATTTCTTTTCCTAGTTCAGTCGATAAATCCCGCACCATTCGGGGAAAGCGGCTGAAAACGACATTGACCTGCTGCATACGAATCCGCAATACCAAGTCCTGCAATTCAGATGTCAGATGGGAGACTTGTTCCAGCGGATCTTTGATTGCTTCGATGTTTTCGCGATGGCTGACATCTTCCAGCTGGTTGCGATAGACGACTAATTCCGAAACTAGATCCAAAAAAGAATCGAGTCGCGATAGATCCACCCGGATCGATTGATTAGAAACAGACGCATGATGTGTCATTGTTTCTTTGGTTTTGGTTGTTGGTTCTTTCGTGGTGTCTGTTTTTAGAGTCTCATTTGTTTCTTGAGACGGATTTGCTTGAAAAGGCTCAACTCGAAACTCTTCGATCTCACTATTACTAGCAATATTCTTTTGGACTTCCGCCAACTCATTCTGAGTGAGATACACTAGCCTAAAATCAGAATCAAAATCACCTTCTTCCAATTGTTCCGCACTCGGTTCCGTATGCAGGATATCACCAGATTGTTCCAGTTTTTCCATGATCAAAAAGGCTCTAGGCCCCTTGAGCATGGAATCTTTTTCTAAGCGGACCGCAATGCTGAAGGCGTGGTAATCCCCGGCTACCGCTTGTTCGATCACAAAAAGATCCGAAGAATCTAATTGCTCAAATGCCAGCGATAACTGCGCAAGCGGTGTATCGGAGGTTGTTGTTTCCGAATGTTGTTGATCGGATTGATTTTGACTTTGCTGTTCTACTTGATCTAATTCCAGCAGCAAATCTGTGATTTGATTCGGCTGCAGTTCTTTTTCTTCCCGCAAGTCTTCCACCAATTCGGATAACCGATCCAAGCATTTAAAAATCAGCGAGATGGAATCACTCGTCACTGACAACGTTGCTGTTTTGAATAGCTCAAAAATATTTTCCATCTTGTGGGTCAACTGTGTCATCACATCGTACCCCATCGTCGCTGCCATCCCTTTCAGTGTATGAGCTGAGCGGAAAATATCATTTAAAAGTGCTGTGTCTTGCGGATTGCTTTCTAATGCCAATACATGGTCGTTCAGCTGTTGCAGATGGTCATCTGTCTCTTCGAAGAAAAGCGTACGGTATACGCTATTATCATCCAAATGAATCCCTCCTTTGCGAAATTATATTTTTTGATAAATAAAGGAATCGATTTTTTTCAACCCGAATTTTTCCGAAAAATTAATCGTTTCTGTTGCTCCAGTAAATAAAATCCCACCTGGTACTAAGGCATCACTAAACTTCTGATACACTTCGTCTCTGGCATCACTTTTGAAATAAATCGTTACATTGCGGCAGACGATCACGTGACAATTCTTTTCATAGGGATCTTTCAATAGATCATGTTTCTTGAAATGAACTTTCCGCTTGAGTTCTGGTTTGATCTGATAAGTGTTTCTCTCTTTGACCTCAAAATAATTCGCTAGTTCTTCAATAGGAACATTTCTTAGCTCGTGCTCGCGATACACCCCTTGTTTTGCCTTTGTCAAAATCTGCTGATCGATATCCGTTGCTAAAACAGTGGGCGTTGCCAAGCGATTTTTCTCTAACAGCATGGCGATCGTATAAGGCTCCGCACCTATCGAGCAAGCCGCACTCCAAATTTTCGGCAATGCAAACTGTGGCACGATCTTAGTCAGCAGCGTTTTTTCAAAGGCATCAAATAACTCTTTGTTACGATAAAATTCGGTAACATTGATCGTGATATGGGCTAGAAAAGCTTCTCTGGCAACCACATCTTTCTCCAAAAGCCGCTGGTATTCCTGCAAATTTTTAGCACCTGAATGTTCCATGATGGTCAAAATCCGTCTTTGCATTTGACTTTCTTTGTAGGCCGCTAGCTGTACCCCTAGCCGATCACTGACCCATTGATTAAAAACAACAAAATCTGTCTCCATGTTCTCACCCGACTATCTGTCCGATTTTTGTTTCAATCTTGCTTAGTGCTAGAACTTCATCGACTGCCTTTTGTTCGATGGCGTATCGCGGCATCCCGAAGACCACACAACTGTCTTTGTCCTGAGCGATGGTATAACCACCTTCTTGTTGGATCGCTTGCATTCCTTTGGCACCATCTTTACCCATTCCAGTCAATAAAACACCGACTAGACCCTTTTGATAAGCGCTGGCTGCTGAAGTGAATAAATAATCAACCGCCGGCCTAGTTCCGTGAAGCTTCTCCCGTTGATTCAGGTGAAAACGCCCTTGTCCCACTGTCATATGGTAATCTCCGGGGCAAAGATAGACTTGGTTTTCAATCGGCATGCCGTCGGTCACTTCTTTGACTGGTACTGTTGTTTCCGAGTTCAGACGTTGAGCGAAAGATGCCGTGAATCCAGCCGGCATGTGTTGAACGATCATAACTGGGCAATGCAGCCGTTTAGGCAAGCCGCGGATGATTCCCAACAAAGCTCTGGGGCCACCGGTGGAAGAGCCAATCACGACTGCTTCAACTGTCCGTGGCAAATGGTGTGACGTTAATTTTATTTGTTCAGCTATACTATGGTTTATTTCCTTAGAATGGTTTTGATCAAGCGAATCGATTTTTTTGTAGAAATCATCGATCCAGTCTTGTTGAATCTGAGATAGATTAACAGGCTTTTCAACGAAGTCTGCCGCCCCGAGCTCTAATGACTCAATCGTTGTTTCTTGATTTGTCATTGAACTGAGCATGATTACCGGAACGGTGTACTGTTCTTTGATCATCCGCAATGTCTCTAATCCATCCAATACAGGCATTTCTACATCCATCACTACAAGGTCGAAAGATTCTTTCGCAAGATGATCTAGTGCTTGCTTACCATTACGAGCAGCAGCAGCTACTTTGATGTGGGGCATCTGTTCCAACAGATCCGTCACCACTTTCCGCATAAAAGCAGAATCATCTACGATCAATACTCTTTTCATTTTTTTCAAACTCCTTTATAGATAGATGATTTCTTGATTTACGATCCGAACCATTGTTGTAAAATCGTCTAAGTCAACGATCATTGTTCTTCCAGCCGTACCACCAACGTGTTTGGCTACAATGGGAATTCCCAACTTGGCCAAAGATTGTTCAACTGCCTCAACATTGCGTTGTCCGATATTACTCGTATTCGTGATTGTTTGGAATTGAAACATATTGGCACCACCAACGATTTTGGCTTTGAATCGCGGAGCACGTACTTTACGCTGCAATTCTGCAACCATGTTTGGCAATGCCAGATCAGCAAATTTTCCCGGCTTGATCTCCCGCTTGTGGGAAAATGGTTGACTATCTGGCAGCATAATATGGCTCAGTCCGCCAATTTTGCTTTTTTCATCATAAATGATCGTGCCAACGCAGGATCCCAGTCCAACGGTCATTAATTTGTCCGGATACTGGGCAATTTTATACTCTGAGATGCCTACATGAATCTCCTGTTTTGTTTTCAATAGACGGGTCAACTCGTTTCTCCGAACGTGTCCTGCCATTCCTCCGGTTCATAGTCAAATAAAAAGGAGAGCGCCAATAATAGTACGACGGATTCATCGCTTTTCAAAAATTGCTCGATATAACTTTGTTTAAGTCCCGAACGATCAAGCTGAGCTTCATAATCCGTCTCTTCCAGCGTAGAGATCCCCACGATCTCATCGACATACAGCCCAAGATCTTGATCATTCCAATGACATAAGATGACATTGTTCCGTTCAGAAACCGTTGTGGGCTCTTTGAATAGTTTACGGCGAACATCAATAATCGGGATCATTTTTTCTTGAAATTCATAGACACCTAAAACGAAATCAGCCACTTCCGGTAACTGAATAAAGGATTGGGCTTCAATCACTCGTGTCACTTGCTGGACTCGGATTGCAAAGAGCTGGTCATGACTTCTAAATATTACATATTGCTCCATCAGCATCTTTTCCTCTCTCTAGAATTTAAAGCTATCTACTTGGAACTTCAGAATGCTCGCGATCGTTTCGATTTCTTGCGCATTCGATTCAAATTCTTCGATGACCAAATAGAAATCTTCCAAGTTGGCCGTCACTTCTTGGGTGCCGGCAGAGGTTTCTGAAACAGCAGAGGAAATATTGCTGACAGAGACTTGCACCATATCTTTTTTCTCCACGATGCCGGTAATATGTGACTCGACTGTTTGGATACTCATTACTAATTTTTCAACAATATCAGAGATTTCATTGGCTAAATCAATCACCTTATTGATATTGTCTGTTTGTTTTTTCCCGCCCTCATAAGAATTCATCGCTGCTGAAACAACTTTCTCAGATTTTTTGCGGATTGCTTCAATGATCGTCCGAATACTTTTAGTCGATTGACTGCTCTGTTCTGCCAAACTGCGAACTTCTTCTGCCACAATGGCAAATCCGCGGCCTGCTTCCCCTGCACGAGCTGCTTCGATCGAAGCATTTAATGCCAAAAGATTGGTTTGATCAGAAATATCATTAATCAACTGAACGATTTTGCCGATACTTTGAATGTCTTCATTCATATCATTCATACCATCCACCAAATCAGCTTGATTTTGACGTTCGACTTCCCAACTTTCTGAGACATACATCATCACTTCAGAATTTCGATAATTGCTATCTTGAGATTTTTGCACGTAGCCATTCATGAGGTCGATCTCTTTGTGGATTTCCTCGATGCTTGTTGCTAATTCGTCCATGTCAACAGAGGTCTGTTCTGCTTCAGAGGCTTGAGAACTGGCTGCGTTGGCGATAGCGTTCATCGTTTGGCGAACATTTTCGATAGATGTTTTGGCATTTTTGGACGTATTGGTCAAATTTCCAACCATTTCCGTCATGCGGGTGCTTTCTTCATGCATTCCCACGATTACTGCTTTAAATGTATTCAAGACACCTTTAAAACTATTTTTGACCTTTTCAAAGAGGGGATCATTTCCGTCATTCCCCATAGCATCAATGTGCGAGAGATCTCCTCCACTAACAATTTCCAATTCTGCTAGTAATGTATCCATTCCTGGATCCTTATGTTTCACCACAAAAGAGAGTACGACAACTCCAATAAATTCCAATAAGAGAACGATTATTGAAAAAATAAAGAACACATGACTCAACTGATCGTCTCCGTGAGGCCGTAAAACAAAGAAATAGCACCCCAATAAAACGACAAACGTAATAATTAAGGGAAGCAGCGTAGCGAGGCGGATTTTTTTGATAATAGCTTGTAACTTCTTCTTCATGACAGTATCCTTTCCTATGCGATATGATCGTCAATGATTTTTATCAAGATTCGCTCTTCACTTGATAATCGCAGTGTCACTCCTTCTTTATCCGATTATGAAAACAATCTTCTAGTTCCCTAATCGGATAATTAACTGGAAATTTAAGGCTTGTCACCAGACATATGTATCTTTCGGGTCTGCATAACGGGTATAGCCGCCGTTGCGATCGTCCCGTATCAATCGTCCTTCTTTAAGCTCAAAAACACGATTCCGAACAGTATTGACCATGGTGCTGTCATGGGTAGCAAGAAGCACGGTGGCCCCTAACTGGTTGATCTTTATGAATAATTTCATGATTTCTACTGCGGATTTAATATCTAAATTTGCTGTAGGTTCATCTGCGATCAAGACTGCCGGTTCAGTTACGATGGCACGGGCGATCGCGATCTTTTTGCATTGTCCTACCGACAATTCATGGGGATAGCAAGATTGATAAGCCGTCATTCCCACCATTTGCAATGCTTTATCGGTTTTTTCTTTGCGTATTTTCCGTGGCACGCCCAATACCTGTAATGCATATTCAATGTTTTTATAAGCCGTCATATGTGCCAACAGCAGGTCTTCCTGCTGGATAATGCCTACTTGTCGCCGAATCATATATAAGTGACGATCTTTCAGCCCTTCTAGCAGCACATTGCCAATTTGGATCGACCCTGCTGAAAGCTCTTCTTCTTTCAGCAGTAACTTGAACAGTGTCGATTTGCCAGAGCCGCTCGGTCCTACGACATAAATAAATTCGCCTTGCGAGATCTCAGCGGTAATATTTGCTAATGCTAGCGTGCCATTTTGGAATTGCTTGCTGACTTTGGTTAATCGGATCATTGGTCTCTCCTCTAATTAGTAAAACGATTGACAACAGCTAACATATCATCCGTTGTTTGCATTGCTTTTGTATTAAGGGCGTATGCTCTTTGTGTCGTCAGCAGTTCTGTCATTGAACCGGCCAAGTCTACATTCGATCCCTCCAAATAATGTTGATTGATCGTTCCAAAAGCGGTTGGGTCTGCTTGAGAACTTGTTAGCTGGGCATTTTGTGTTTGAAATAGCTGACTTCCCACAGGAACCAGATCATTCATATTGGTTGGGTTATAAAGTGTCAATTGCCCTAGTAGAACTGCCTGTCCATTTTGTTGGGTCATTAATCGGCCTGCAGAATCAATTTGGATGTTCTGGGCATTTGGCCATTGATTAGCGGGTACCATAGTAGTCATAGCGACAGGGTAGCCATCGCTGGTGACTAGTCCTTTTTCAGCATCTAACTGGAAATTACCAGCTCTTGTCAAAAGCAACTCATTGTTTCCATTGCGGACGCCAAAGAATCCCGTACCTTGGATCGCCACATCTAGCGGCTGACTGCTAGCTGTCAACACGCCTTGACCAAAGCTAGTTCCAGTTGTAGCTGAAGAACCAACGTTCCAGCCGTATTGTGCCGCATTACCACTGAAATAGACTTCCTCAGTTGATACTGCATTGTTGATCAGTTCTTTGAAATGAGTCGTTTGCGTTTGATAACCATTGGTATTGACATTGGCAATGTTGTTAGCAACATTGTCCAAATTCTTTTGTAAACTGTTCATTCCTGAACGACTGATCCCTAATAAACCGTTCATATTCATTCTGCTATCCTCAAATCTTTCCTAATTCGTTCACTGCTTTTTGGAGTGTTTCATTGGTGGAGTTCAATACTTTTTGGTTTGCTTCAAATTCTCTTGATGTCTGGATCATTGCCACCATCTCGTCTGCCACGACCACATTGGCTTGTTCCAGATACCCTTGCTGCACCGTCGGCCGTGCAGCGATCGTCCCCGCATTGTCGCTGGTATAGTAAGTTTCCCCATTGGCCATCAACTGGTCTGGTTCAAACAAACGGACTTGGAATTGCGGATTATCTGCTGCGGTCACTGGCTGATTGCCATTGCCTAAAACAACGTATCCTTCTTGGGTCACGTATTGATTCTGCTGATTAAGGGTAAAGTCCCCTTTTCGCGTGTATAATGTTTCACCTGCAGGTGTTCGGACAGTAAAGTAGCCATCAGAAAGCAGTGCGAAATCTGTTGCTTGATCCGTTTGTTTTATCGCCCCAGCTGCCTGTTCCAAACTGGTGCCGGCTAATTGATTCCCGAATGCCAGTCCACCAATATCATGACGAGTGTTTGCCTGAGCACCGCCTTGATAATTATGTAATGCTACTTCATCTAATGTCGATTGAAATAGTTTTTTTGCTTGATACCCAGTGGTTTTGACATTGGCGATGTTCCCACTAGTCGTTTCTTGCCGTTTCTGTAAGACATTGATGTTGCGGGAAAGAATATCTAATCCTCGAATCATGCTAGTTCCTCCTTGATCAATAATCGTAATTTAGCTACCATTTTGCCGTGGATCTGTGAAACCCTTGGAATTGAGATTTCTAAAATTTCTGCGATCTCTTTGAGTGTCAATTCTTCGGTGTAATACAAACTCAAAATCAACTGCTCTCTTTCCCCGAGCTTTTTGATACAGGTAGTCAATGCTTGCAGACGTTCTGTTTCTAATAACGCTTCTTCCACATCTACCGCTTCTTTATCGCTGATAGAATCTTTGATCGTCATACCTTCATCTTGAGCAGAAAACAATGTATCCTCTAATGACACACTAGCTAAATAATGTAGGCTTTCATAAATATCTGCCAACTGTCCGCGACTAATTCCCATCTGTTTAGAGATTTCTGTATCAGTCGCTTCTCGCTTCAAGGTTTGCTCTAACTCTTGTCGTGCTTGATAAAATTGGTTAACTGCCGCCATTTTATAACGTGAGATTTTTGCATGCTTGCGTACTTCGTCAATGATCGCTCCTTTGATACGAAGGACCGCATAACTTTCAAAAGGCACTTTTTTCGTCGGATCAAATTTGTTTAACGCATCCATCAATCCGATGACCCCAATGTTGAATAGATCTCCTTGTTCGTAATCTGTCGTTTTGATTGACATTCGCTGAACCACGCGTTCGACTAGAGGAAGGTATTTAATGATTTCTGCTTCTCTATCCACTTCGTACATCGGTTATTCTCCTTTCACTTCGCACTCTTTGCTCATATCTCAATACTGCCTACCGTCTCAATAGCGATTTCGTTAGGTATCTCATTCAATGACAAGATTGCCAAATCCGGAAAATTGAATGTGATCATTTTCTTGAACGGAAGACGAATCTTTGGTGAAGCTAGAATTACGAAGGAAACATTCTGAGCGATCGCTGCATGTTGGATCGTATTGATTGAATCCAAAATTTTCGTCACTGTCTCTGGCTTTAAGACTGGGTAAGAGCCGGTTGCTGTTTTCTGAATACTTTGAGCAATCATTTCTTCTAATTTTGGATGAATGACAGCGACCTTCAGCTCATGCTGCTCCCCAATATATTTCGCCACGATCGTTCGTTTCAGTGCTTGACGAACATATTCTGTCAAGACTTCTACATCTTTTGTTACAACGCCGTAATCGGCTAATGTTTCTAATATTGTTGCCAGATCATTGATTGGGATCTGTTCATCTAGAAGATTTTGTAATACTTTTTGTACTTCACCCAACCTTAGAATCTCAGGAATCAATTCATCAATGACTACGTTGTACTGTTCTTTGATTCCTTCCAACAATTTCTTCACTTCTTGTCGGCCTAGTAATTCTGGCGCATGGCTGTAAATGATTTCTTTGAGATGCGTGGCAATCACCGTTAATGGTTCAATAATCGTAAAGCCTTGCAATTCAGCCAATTCCTTATCTTTCTCATCGATCCACATCGCATCTAAATGAAAGGCTGGTTCTTTGGTTGCGATTCCTTCAAATGGGAAAGGTTCTTCATTAGGACTGATGACCATTACTTTATTCGGATAAATATCGCCCCGTCCCACTTCATTCCCTCGAATTTTGATCACATAATCATTTGACTCAAGGTAGAGATTGTCTCGGATACGTACCGGACTGACTAGGATCCCTAACTCTCGGGCGCTTTGTTTACGAATCGCGACGATACGATTCATCAGACTATTATCGATGGAACTGTCGACGATTGGGATTAGTCCATAGCCGATTTCAACTGCAATCGGTTCTACTTGGAAGGAAGCGACAGAATCGTCTTCTTCTTGGGCTTCTTTTTTACGTTCCAAAGCGAGTTTCTGTTCCAATTTCTTTTGTTCTGTCCGTTGCTTTTCTTCTTGCTGTGTAATCATGAAACTAGCGGCAAATAAACCGCCACCAATCAGGAGAAAAGGGATCGGTGGAAACCCTGGCACGATCGCCAAAACAAAAAGAATCATACCGACGATTCGGAAGAGTTGCGGATTTCTTGTGATATCGGCTGCAATGTCTAAACCAAAGGAACTGTCATTGTCTGAACGAGTGACCATCACACCAGATGCGATGGAGATCAGCAGGGAGGGGATCGAACTAACCAAACCGTCTCCGATAGCTAATTTACCAAACTGGGAGAAAGCTTCCATGACTGTCATTTGCCCTCCCATGGAAAAGATGATCGCGCCGCCGACCAAGTTGATGACCGTGATCATGATCCCGGCAATCGCATCTCCTTTAACGAACTTGCTGGCACCATCCATCGAGCCAAAAAAGTCCGCTTCCCGCTGCAAGTCTTTTCGACGTTTCCGGGCATCGGCTTCCGTGATTAATCCGGCATTCAGATCCGAATCAATGGCCATTTGCTTTCCTGGCATCGCATCTAGTGTGAAACGAGCAGTAACCTCTGACACTCGTCCCGCACCATTAGTCACGACAGCTAGTTGTACCACCATGATGATGACAAACAAAATGATTCCGACAATGTAATTACTTCCAGCTACGACATTCGCGAAGGCATCAATGACATGGCCCCCATTCCCTTGTGTCAGAATCAAGCGGGTAGAAGACAGGTTCAATCCTAGCCGGAACATCGTCGTAATCAAAAGAAGTGTTGGAAAGGTGGTAAATTCCAAAACTGTTTTGGTAAACAGGGTGATCAGCAGAATGTTGATAGCAATCGTTAGATTGACAATGATTAAAAAGTCCAAAATAGTTGCTGGTAAAGGAATAATGATCAATCCAATAATCCCGATCACTAAAAAAGAAACTAGGACATCCGCATAACCGATTTTTTTCTTAGATTTTGCTACTGCCTCATTCATGCTGTTGCCTCCGTTTTAAATCTTTCCGCGTTCGTTTTCTTCCAATTGATAAACCAGTGCAATGATCTCAGCGATCGCTTCGTACATCTCTACTGGTATCAAATCTCCCGGCTCTACTTGTCTATAAAGAGCTCGAGCAATTTCCCGATTTTCGATCATCGGAATGTTTTCTTTTGCTGCTTCTGCTTTCATTCGCTGTGCCAACTGATCAGCACCTTTTGCTAAAACCCTCGGCACTCCTTCATTCTCCGCATCGTAGCGAATCGCAATGGCAAAGTGCGTCGGGTTAGTGATAACGACAGTGGCTTCCTTGACGTGAGCGATGGCGTTGCGTGTCATCTCTCGGTATTTTGCTTTCCGCTGAGATTTGACTTGCGGATCACCTTCCATTTGCTTGTATTCATCTTTGATTTCTTGCTTGCTCATCTTCAAGTTCTTGCGATGACTGTAGCGTTGATACACATAGTCTCCTACCGCTAAAACAATCAAAAAAAGTGAGATTTGAAAAAATAGATCCTTTGCCCGTTCAATCAGAAAATAGACTGTTTTTTCTAAACCGACCTCACTGACACCCAGTAATGTTGGGACAGCCGCCAAAAATTTCTGGTAACAAAGATAAACAATAATGCCAAATTTTGCTAACGTTTTAGCGAGATTGGCAAGCGCTCGAGTGCTGAATTGTTGCTTTAATCCAGCCAGCGGATTCAGCTTCTTGAAATTTGGTTTGATTGCTTTAGCAGAAAATAAGATTCCCACTTGAGCATAGTTAGTAATTAAACCAACCGCATAAGCAATCACAAAGACAGGTGCGCAAAGCAAAAAAAATAGCAAAATACTTTGAAGTCCTAAACGAGGTAAATCCGCAACGCTGGCTTCAAACAAATACAGATGCTCCAACGCTCGAGTGAGATAAGGTAAAAAGCGCTGCGCAAAAAAGTGCCAAAGGGGCAACAACATAAAAGAAAAGACCATCAGAGAGACCGCAGCCGCTAACTCTTGCGTTTTAGGAACTTCTCCGCGTTTACGGGCATCCCGTAAACGCTTGGCCGTGGGTTGTTCTGTTTTGCCGTCTTTTTCTGACACGTTTTTCACCTCTCTATGATTTCAGTGATGTCATGAACTCTTGTAAATACTTGATTGTATCTGGAAGCTGCTTACTCAAAAAAGTAATGGCGTTTGGCAGTAGTAGCAAAAAGATCATAAAACTGATTGCTGTTTTTAAGGAAAGACTCATCATTAAGATATTGATTTGCGGAATCGACCGCGAAATCACCCCTAATACCAGATCTACCATCAGTAGTGCTATGAGCATCGGCGCAGCTAAATTGAGTGCCATTTCCATCATCTGGCCAAATAGTTTCACGACACCTTCGATGGTGGTACCACTAATTTGAACTGTTCCTAAGGGAACAATCGTAAAAGATAAAAGCAGCGCTGAAATCAAGCGATGATGCAAATTCAAGGTGAAAAAGGTTCCTACGGCTAACCAATAATACGTTTTTCCATATTGAGAGACGTTCATTTGGATCGTCGGGTCATAGGCCTGAGCCATCGAAAACCCCACTTGAAAGTCGATCATTTGACCAGCAATTTGCACGCCAGTAAAAACTAACTGACTCAAATAACCCATCGCCATTCCCAGTAAAATCTCTTTGAGAGCCAAAATCGCAAACATAAACGTTGTCGTCTCTGGCAATGGTTCGACCGCAGGTAAACAAAGGAAGGTGAAGGCAACGCCTAGAACCACTTTCGCAAGCGAAGGAAAATTTTGTTGTGAAAATATGGGACACAAGATAACAAATGCCATCATGCGGCAAAAAATCAGGATACTTGCTTGGATCAGTGCCATGCTTTGCCTCCTTACAATGCCGCGATCATCTTAAAGATGGTTTTAGTGAAATTAAGCAAAAGATTCAGCATAAAATTGCCGGCAAGAATCAATGTTAAGAAAATAGCAATCAGTTTGGGCACAAAACTTAACGTCTGCTCTTGAATCTGGGTAGTGGCTTGAAAAATACTGATCACTAACCCCACAAGCATCCCGATAAGTAACGCCGGTCCAGAAATCAACAAGATCCGAATGAATGCTTCTCGCAATATGTCGAGTACCGTTGCAACAGACATTGGTTTTCTGCTCCTTTCCTGTGAATTATTGGAAACTCTTGATCAGTGATTCCACCACTAAATACCAACCGTCAACTAAGACGAATAGTAGGATCTTAAATGGCAGTGAGATCATGATCGGGGACAACATCATCATCCCCATCGACATCAAAATACTCGAAACAACTAAATCAATGATCAAGAAAGGAATAAAGATCAAAAATCCAATACTGAAGGCCGTCCGCAATTCACTAATAATAAATGCCGGGACCATTACGGTTAGCGGCACTTCATCTGAAGTTTCATATTTTTCTTTTGCCCCAGAAGCTTCGGCGAAAAGCTGAATATCTTTTTCTCGTGTTTGGAGCATCATAAATTCTTTGATTCGACGTTCTGAGCGATCAAAAACTTCGGATTGCGTGATTTCTTGCCGGTCAAAAGGTTCAATGGCTTGCTGATAAATATCCGTATAGACGGGCTTCATGATAAAGAAAGTAAGAAACAAAGCAAGACCGATCAATACTTGGTTGGGCGGATTCTGCTGGGTTCCTAATGAACTTCGTACAAAAGAAAGTACCATGATGATGCGGGTGAACGAGGTCATCATGATCAGTAAAACAGGAATCAAAGATAGCAAAGTCACCAGCAAAAAAGTATTGATCGTATCGTTTGATCCACTGCCGTTAGAGAGCAAATCACTAATCGTGTTACTCATATCCCCAATGTCTAAGGCAAACGCAGTTTGAGGCATCCATAAGTTGCTTAAAAGGATCGCTGCTACTAGCGTCCATTTTCGTTTTGCGCTCATTTTTGCTTGCCTCGTTTCGTTTCTAATTGGCTCTTTGCTTTCTTTACCCATTCAGAGAAATCTGTCACTCGTAATGATTCTGACGTTTCCCCAGTTCTGGACATCAAGATAGCTGCTTCTTCGTCACTAAGTTCTTTTAAGATCTGGTTCTGCTGTTCCGAAAAACTCATCACATAATATTTGTCCAGAATCTGAATGATCCCAATGGAGGAGGATTTGCTGACGGCGACTTTTTGTAGAATCCGCAGCTGATTATTCTGTTGGTTCGTGTAGCGATTCAAATACTTCAAACTGACATTGATCAGATACAAAATGATTAACAAAAAAGCGATCATTTTAATCAATGAAAAAAATGTTTCCATCAACGTTCCTCTTTCTATTGGATCACTAAATCAGTGACATATACTTCATTGACGATTGCTGATCCATACTCATGATTAATTGCTTCCTTCAAATTTTTTTTCAAATTCGGAACACTTTCTGCCGAACTTAAAATGTCACTGGCTTTCTTTTGGCGCAATAAGTTAACGATGCTATCCCGAATAACAGCAACATTCTTCGTCACTTCTTCGCTTTTTTCTTCATTATCAACGAGAATCGAAAGGTTGACCTTCATGTATTGCTGTTCCTGCCCTTCTTCTTTCTCAAGATTTACAAGAAATTCCTCTAAAGCAACAATCGATTCATCAGAAGCAATGCCTTTTGCTTTCGTTTTCGGCGCAACGGTTTTGTCTTCTACTAGGAAGTGATTGGTTACCAATGTCCCGCCAATCGTCCCGCCGATCACGATAACCAACAGAATCGGGATCAGTAAAAACAAATTGATTCCTTTCTCTTTGCTTTTTTCTTTCCCTTGTTCTTTTTCTTCCTTTTCTTTCACTTTAGCCATCTTAACCCACCCTTAGTTATTTATTTGTTTCGAATTGATCAAGAGTTTATAGTCAATGACACGCTGTGCCGTTTCTGCCGCAGACTCAGTTACAACCAGTGTCTTGCCATCGATTAGTGTAATCAACGTATCGGGCATTTCTTCGACCCGATAGATCAGTTCCGGATTTAGATAAAACTCTCTGCCATTCAGTGCCGTCAATAAAATCATCCGGTACCTCCTATTTTTTATGAGGGATTCTGTTAACGTTTCAAGTTCAACAATTCTTGCAGCATTTCATCAGAAGTGGTGATACTTCTTGAGTTTGCTTGATACGCTCTGCTGGCAATGATCATTTCTGTAAATTCCGTCGATAGATCGACATTCGACATTTCTAATGCGCCTGCTTGTAGACGACCTGAGCCATTTTGACCTGCACCCGCAACAATTGGGGCACCCGAGTTGTTCGATTGCATGTAGTTATTTCCGCCGACTTTTTCCAATCCTTCAGGGTTATTGAAAGTTGCAATAGAGACTTTCCCCATGACGAATGATTTGTCGCCGTATTTTGCAACGACTAGTCCATTGGCATCGATGGCCATTGAATTATAAGTAAGTTCTTTGCCATCAACAGTGATTGTTGCAGGAATTTCTAACGGTCCAATCTCTGTTTCGCCGCTAAGTCCTGCACCCTCTTCATATTTGTCATCGTAAACGAGTGGCGGATTTGTGCTGCCAGTACGTCCTAATACTTGCATTCCATCACTGTTAGTCAGCGTGCCGTTACTGTCTCGTACGAAAGATCCATCACGTGTGTAATAAGTTTCGCCATTTTCGCCAGAACCTTTGACCATGAAATACCCTTGCCCACTGATGTAAAAGTCCATTGCTCGCCCAGTAGATTGAGGTGCTCCGACTGTATTGATCATGTCGATCGAACCAGCTTGCACGCCTAAACCGACTTGTGTACCGTTGACACCACCTGAACCATTTCCTGGTGCAGTTGCATTTGATGTGGTTTGGCTCATCATGTCTTGGAAAAGTACCCGACTTGATTTGAAACCAATCGTATTGACGTTGGCAATATTATTTGATACCACGTCCATTTTCGTTTGAAGATTTTTCATTCCACTAACACCTGAATATAATGATCGTAACATTTGTTTTCCTCCTTCAATTTGACGTATTTTCCTCTGTCATTCAGAAAATACTACAGCCCCTTTTCAGTCCAGCTGTTATTTAATAAATGTTGCACTATCGATATTGGTGACTGTGTTCAATTCGTTCATTCCCATTGCTGTAATGATCGTACGGCTGTGAACATCTGCAATCAGACCCATATCTTTGTATACTAATAATGATTCTTTACTACCTTTAGCTGCTAATTCACTCATTGCAGTTGAAAGCGAATCATAATCGGTTTCTTGAAGTGTTAATTCTCGATCCGTCAGCCGCTTTTGTGCATGATGGGAAACTTTGATACTTCTTTGCTTGTCTTGCAGCATCTCCGAAAAATCGGTATTTCTTGCTTGATAGGGTGCGGTTCTAGGCGTTTTTTCAGAGGTGGCAGCTTGTAATGGTAAATTGCGGCCTATTTGATTCATACTGACTCACCTTTCGATTCGCTCTCTGATTCACTTTCTGATCCATCCGAAGTTTTAGGATCGCCGCCGATCTCTTCAATTGCACTCATGTTGTACTCTTTCCCATTGACAACGATCGTGGCATACCCATTCGAAAAGCGAACTTTCTCAATGACTCCTGTAACTTTTTCTTTTCCATCTAATACTGTGACCTCTTTGTTGATCAGACCAAAAGCCTGTTGTTGCTGCTGAAGGATCACTGACGTCATTACCGTCTCACTTAATTCATTCAATTGTTCCAATGTAGTAAACTGGACCAATTGAGAAATGTAATCCGTTCCGCCGCCTGAAGAGTCACCGCTAAAAGAAGGATTACTCATAGTAGCTGCTAAAATCTTAAGGAAATCATCCATTGAAATATCGGAAGCTCGGTGGGTTTGAGCTAAAGAAGTTGCATTTGCGATCCCCGCAGCCGATTGTGTAATTTCATTAGGCATCTTTCTTCTCCTTTTGCATTAAGCCAAAATACTAATGGCATGATTTGTTTGCTCTGCTGTCTCTTCTTCTTTAGGTAAAGGAACTTGATTGTAGCTTTTTTTTCCCGATTGTCTTTGAGGCTGTGAGAAGCCTTGTTGTGCGGTTTGTCCATCAGTCGTCGAAGTAAAACTAGCAAGTGAATCAGTCAAAGCAGCACGTTCAACCGCTGTGGCAGGATTTTCTTTCAAGACGCCTTCTTTCCCAGAAATCAGTTGATTTTCTTGTTTTTGAAGGACTTGCTCCAGTTCTGTCTTGATCGATGACAATAAGTGCTTGGTCTGTTGCTGCTCTACCGTAAATTCCAGACGGCTCCCTTGCGCAGTAACTTCCAATGCAATTCGGACTTTGCCAAGTTTTTCCGGCACTAATTGGAGTGTGATTTTTTTCTCTGGAGTCTGTACTAACTGTTCAATTTTCTGCGTCAATGGTCCTACGACTGTTTTGACTGCAGCTGATGTCGGACGTTGATCGTTCTGCATCAACAACTTGGACAAGTCTAGTGTTGTTGTTTGCTGCAAACCGTTAGATCCATCGTTTGGCTTCATTGAGTCGTCGATTGTGGAACTCTCGGAAATAGCGACTCTTTCAAGTGCTTGCTGTGGAATGAAAGACTGTGCACTCCCCTTTGAAGGTTCATCAACCAGAAGTGTCTTTTCACTGGTTGTATTTCCTTTTGCATCTACTGGGGCATCTGTTTGTGAGATACTCTCTGTTCCAGAATCCAAGTGGATTTTTTCTCCGTCCGCAGTCAGTTCTCCTACTGGCAGAATCGCTGCTATAGGTGTGTCTGGCTTGCTCAGAATTGATTCTGAAGCAGTGTCTTCTAACGGATTTCCTCCTGTTGACTGAAATACTTGATCGGTCGCTACTGAAGTGACAGATTGCTCACTGACCGAATCCACCACTAACGGGTCTTCCTTTGGCAGTTGCAATGGGTAGCCTCCCAAAATACTTCCCTTCGATTCAGCCATTTGCGATCCGAAAAAACCTAGCCACCCCAAAGCTCCTTCATTTACGATTTCTGCCTGTTTCGTCATTTCTGAATTTGCTTCTGGTATACGTGTGTCGGTTGCATTTTCAGAATCGGCGACTGATTCATCTTCTTTGTCGTCCACTAGCTGATTTCCCTGTTCTACACAAGAAAGATCCCCTTGCGGCACTCCATCTTCATTCGCTGAGTTATCCTCAAGATTTTGGGAAAACTGTTGCAGGAATTGAATGAAATTGCCTGGATCTTTGACAGCAGCAGGTTGTTGTTTGTCAGCAACTTTCATAAGTGCTGGCGTGATAGCCACTTGTTTCATTTTTCACCTCCTCTCACTGATTTTGTGAATCCGCAGCTGCTGCTCAGCGCATTGCTAGACTACGGCTGCCCATTTCATCTAATTGTTTTTGTTCTTCTTGAAGCAATTCATAATTGTATTCTTCGAGTTTCTTTTCTCTTAGCTTTTCAACGACTTTTCGTTCTTGCTGTGCTTGAACGACAGCTGTCAAAGCAACTTCAACTTCCTGATTCAGCTGACGCACTTGCTGATACATCTCATGAATGCCAGACTCTAAAGCAGTAAGATAGCGATGCTGAACTTGCATACGACCAAGAGTCATTTCATTGACGTCCATCAATGCGGTTTTTTCATTGATCATTTGAGTAAGAACTTGTTCTTTTTGGATCACTGCTTTTTGTTTCTCTGCGTAGGCTCGTTTTGCTTCTTGTTCTACACTCACACGGTGATCCAATACCTTTTCCAATGAAAAATGAAAAGCTTTCATTTTCAGTTACCTTCTTTCTTATTGCAGGGCATTTCGCTGTCGTTCAAGAGCTGCATCCTCATTGAACAAAGCAGCCAATGCAGCCCGTGTTTCTTCAAATGAATTTCGTTCATCTACTCTTTGTTGTAAAAAACTATTGATTGGATGATGCAATGCGATAGCATGATCGGTGATGGCATTTGCACCTGATTTGTATGCACCAATATCGATCAAATCTTTCGCTTCAGCGTAAGCAGCCATATTTTCTTTTAATTCACCAGCGTCATTGTAGTGTTCAGGCGTAACTAATGTCTTCATTAAACGGCTCAAGCTGTTTTGAACATCGATCGCCGGATAATGATTTTGAGCGGCAATTTTTCTAGATAAGATAATGTGACCATCGAGAATCCCCCTGACGGCATCCGCGATAGGTTCATTCATGTCATCCCCTTCAACCAGAACCGTATAAAAAGCAGTGATGGATCCTTGATCGGACATCCCGCTGCGTTCCAACAGTTTTGGCAGCGCCGTAAATACCGAAGGCGTATACCCTTTAGTCGTCGGCGGCTCACCCGTGGATAGACCAATTTCTCGTTGCGCCATCGCAAAGCGAGTCACGGAGTCCATCATCAACACAACTTTCTTCCCTTGATCTCGGTAATACTCGGCAATAGCGGTTGCCACATGAGCCCCTTTCAAACGTACTAAAGGCGGCATATCGGAAGTTGCACAAACAACGACTGATTTGCGGTAGCCTTCTGGACCCAGATCGTTTTCAATAAATTCTTTTACTTCTCGGCCACGTTCGCCTACAAGTCCAATCACGATAATATCGGCTTCGCAATAGCGAGCCAACATCCCAAGCAACGTACTTTTCCCTACACCACTTCCGGCAAAAATACCGATCCGCTGTCCTTGGCCAACGGTCAACAAACCATCGATCACTCGTACACCTGTACTCATGATTTCAGAGATTTTTTTCCGCTGAAATGGATCAGGAGATTCTTGACTGACAGGGTACTCGTCAGCATCACTTAAATCGATCGCCATATCCATTGGACGTCCTAATCCATCTAATGTATGCCCTAGGAGCGAGTCACTGATTTTGACCGTCAGTGTTGTGCCGGTAGGCTTCACTAAACAGCCAGGTCCAATACCTTCTAATTGATCTAACGGCATCAATAGAACAGTCTTTTTAACAAAACCGACAACCTCGGCTAACGCAACGTGAGAACTGTTGCGGATCTTCACTTCACAGATTTCTCCTACAAAAACGGCTAATCCTTCCACTTTGATCAATAGACCAACCACTTCGCTGACCTTCCCATAAATGGAGTAAAATCTACGTTTTTTTGCTTTTTGGACAATTGGTCCAACAGGTAATTCAAGCACCATTGCTATTCACTACTTTCTAAAAGATGCTGCAGATAAAGTTGAATTTCTTTTTCCAACTCGAAGACAACGATCGAATCATCTGATTCAATCACAAAATCGTGAGCTGAAAGCTGATCATCCGGTAACAGCAAATAGCGAAAATTACTGATCGCCTGCTTTCGGCTTTCCAAGATATCTTTAAGGACATGCAGATGCTGTTCATGAATGCGGATCGTCAAGAACTGGTCCGGTTGTTCAAACTGCAGTAAAATAGGCTCCAAAAAAGCAAGCAAAGCAGCATTGCTTTGCTCGAAACGCTGGTTGATCAGTGCTTCGGCGATCTGTACACCGAAGGAAATCATCTCAGCTTTTTTCTCTGACCGAAAAGCATTAATCTCTTCTGCTGCCTGCTGTACATTCTGCTCGGCTTGTGCAATAAGCTTGGCAGCTGTCTCTTTACTTACAGACATGCCTTCTTGATACCCTTGCTCATAGCCTTCCTTTTGTCCAGTTGCAAATCCGTTAGCATAGCCTTCTTCTTGCGCAGATTGTTTAATTTGTTGGGCTTCTGCTTGAGCCGCTTCTAGTGTTTGTTGTTTCAACCTTTCAATTTCTTTACGCTGACGCTCCATCTCAAGTTTCCACGCACGTTCCCGTTGCGCTGCTTGCCGCTTTTGACGCCCCGCTTCTGTCGAATCAGTAGTAGAAAGCAACGGAGAAGGCGTTTTAATTACAGCTTCAGTTAAAATTGATTTTTCGGTATCAAGGTTTTTGACCGTTTCATGTTTCAACAAGCTACTATTTGACCACTGCATCCTGGTTGCCCCTTCCAAGATAGATCTCACCATTTTCGTCTAAACGGCGAATCACAGCGACCACATTTTGCTGTGCTTCCTCAATAGCAGACAATCGAGTTGGTCCCATAAATTGAATCTCTTCTTGTAAATTCTCCACTGCACGAGATGAAAGATTTGAGAAAACGAAAGCTTTGATATCTTCTGGAGCACCTTTGAGTGCAAGGACAAGCACTTCATTTGGTACATCCCGCAGCACTTTTTGAACATCCAATCGGTCAAGTGTAACGATATCGTCAAATGTGAACAGACTTGATTTGACTTCATTTGAAAGCTCAGGCTGCCGCTTTTCCAGATCGGTCAAAATATTCTTCTCGGTGCTTCGACTCACTGAATTCAAGATCTCTACCAATGTGTGCACGCCGCCCACGTTTTCACTGTCATTCTCTACATAGTTAGAGAACTTGTTCTCGATCACTTTTTCGATTCGCTCAATGATCAATGGCGAGGTGCTGGAGATCGTACCGATCCGTTCTGCAATTTCTACTTGGAGATGATCTGGAAACTGCGATAACACATTAGCTGCTTTATCGGGCTGCATGTAACATAGAATCAAAGCGACCGTCTGAGGGTGCTCACCAATCAAGAGATTCGTCAACTGTTGCACATCCGCTTTACGTGCAATATTAAATGGGCGTTCTCGCAATTGGATCTGCGTCAACACATCAATCACTTCTTTTGCTTTGTGGGAACCTAATGCTTGATTCAATAAATTCTTTGCATAATCGATCCCACCATCAAGAACATATTTTCTAGCAGTGAATGTCGTTGAAAATTCTTCTAATACTTGATCGCGTTCTTCCGGACTGACAAAATCGATATTGGCGATTTCATAACTCACTTTTTGAATATAATTTTCCGGTAGAAGTTTCATGATCTTCGCAGAGGTTTCCGATCCCAATGAGATCAAGAGTATTGCTGCTTTTTTGACACCATCGAGTGTTTCCATCGTTTCTTTCCCCTCTATTTTTCCTTCATCCAAGCTTTGATCAATTCAGCAGCCACTTCCGGATTTGAATCGGCATGTTGTTTTGCTGAATGATTTAAAGAATTTTCCTCGACCGGCTCTTGTTCAGGCTCATTTGATTCTTCAACTGAAGTATCAACGTTGTGCCCTAGACCGCCAAAGACAACTTCTTCGGATTCTTCCATAACTGGTGCTGGTTCTGAATCAGCTGGCTGTGCAACCGGCAATTCTTGTGTTACATCTACTGAAATTTGATCTTCGCGACGCTTTCGAACCAATCCAATCACGAATAGCACTAACAAAATCACGACCAATGCGATACCACCGAAAATGATATATTTCAGATAGCCTTTTGCCGCTGCTAATTGTTCCGTACCTTCCGTTTCTTCCACCTCTGCTGTTGCTTGGGCAAAGTCAAAGCCTTGGATAGCAATATCATCGCCGCGATCAGCATCATATCCTACAGCACTGGCAATCAGCAACTGCAGTTCCGCCTGATCATTTTGCGAAAGGTCTGCATTAACGACCACTGAACTTGTCATTCGTTGAATCATACCCGGTGCTGTAATTCTTTTGGTCGTTTCTGTGTTCAATTCATTTTCGACTGAGCGGCTGTATGAACTGCCTGCATCCCCATCATCTCCGGTCACATTAGAAACATTGTCATCGACTGTACCCGTTTGGGCTTCTTGGATCGCTTCGCCAGATCCAGCTGCTTGAACTGTTTCTTTTCTTATTTCCGGATCATCGTAAGTCACCTTGGTACTTTCAATCGAATCAAAGTTCAGATCTAAATTGATGGAGACTTGAAATTTATCTTCACCGTAGATTGGTGCCAACAATTTCGAGACTTTTTCTTCCAGAATTTTTTCATACTCATTTTTGATTGCAATGTACTTACTGTTCAAACTACTGAGCTGACTATTTTCATCTTTTTCGATCGTCAATGTATTTCCTGAGCTATCGACGACTTTGACATTCTCTGGCTCAAGCTTCTCAACGGCACCCGAAGTCAGCGTCACAATTCCTTGTACCGCTTCCTCAGAAATCTGTTGATTTTTTAGTGTTAGAATGATCGAAGCAGTAGGTTTGCTTTCTTCACTCGAAAAAACACTGTCTTCTGGCATCACTAGGAGAACTTTCGCTGTTTTGACAGAATCTAATGTCTCGATTGCCCGTTGCAACTCTCCGGTAACGGCACGCTGATACATGATTTTCCGATCTTCATCGGTAGTCATCATGCTAGCATCATCAAAAAGCTCAAATCCCGTTGCTGTGTTCGGTAATTTATTTTCGACTGCTAATTCAATCCGGTATTCATCGATTTGTTCTTTGGCAATCAAAATGGTCGTTCCATTATCTGTCAACTTGTAGTCGATTTTCTGATCTGTCAAATCATTGGTGATCGCTCCTGCATCAGCTTCGCTTAAATCTGTAAACAAAACACCGTATTCGACTCTTGTATTTAAGTAATACATTGTTGCCGCGACACCAATAACGCTGATAACGGAAAGAATTGCTATCAATTTTTTCAGTGAACTTTGAGCCTGCCATCGTTCTTTGATCAGGTCCGGCCATTCTTTCAATTTTTCCATCATTTCGCTTTATTCCCTCGCCAACTGCTAAAACTGCATATTTTTAACATCGTTATATGCCTCTAAGCATTTATTGCGCACGGTCACGGCTGTTTGGAGCGCTAACTGTGCTTCTGTCATTCGAATCATTATATTTCCTAGATCACTCTCATCTCCTGTGATCATTTTGATCGTGTCTTGATCCATTGTTGCAGTTTTTTGATTAAGATTTTCAAGCGCATCAGACAAATAATTACCGAATGCAGCACCTGATGAAGAATCAACTTCAGTTGCAGAAGTTCCTGAAGCACCAAGTGCCCGTAAGGAATTCTGATATTCGGTTAATCCTTGTGTTGATAATAATTCATTCATTTTTTTCTACCCCTTTGATATTTCTAGTGCTTTTTTGAGAATTGTTTTATTCATTTCGGAGGCAGAAACATTCGCTTCATATGTACGCACTGCTTGGATCATTGCCACCATTTCATCTGCGATGTCCACATTTGATTGTTCAAGATAGCCGTCTTCATCCGCAGCAGGGTTAGTCGGATCATAAGTCAATTTCAATGTTTCGTCCGTTTGGATTCCCGTCACTTTAACACCATAATTCTTTGTCTTTCCATCTTGAACCGTCTTAAGATTTTCAGAAAAAAGAATGCTTTTCTTTTGGTATGCTTCGCTATTTTCTGTTTGGTTGGTATTGACATTCGCAATATTGGTCGATATCGTATCCAGTTTTAATCGTTCCAACGCTAAACCACTTGCATTGATCGTCAGTCCATCAAAAACACCCACTACATTTGCCTACTTTCTTTAATTACTCAATACATAATTCATCATTTGCAAACGCCCATTGATTTGTGCAGTCAATGCACTGTAATATAATCCGTTTGCTGCTTGATCCAGCATTTCTACTTCTAAATCTACATTGTTGCCATTGTCCTTAAGACTTGTGTTCGCATTTTGAGTTACTCGGGGCTGTACTTGTGAAAGAATGTCTTCTTGTGAAGATTGATTCCCAGCAGCCTGTAACGCTTGTTTCAATTCGCTTTCAAATTCTACTCGCTTCGCTTTATAACCATCCGTGTTCACATTGGCTATGTTTGAAGAAATCAGCTCTGCTCTTTTAGCAGAAACAGCAAGCGTCGTTTTTAACAACTCATAACTATCCAATCTTTTCAGTACTCCTTTCAGTCTGTATCAGATGATCATCCGATAAGAATTTCAATCTTTTGTCAAAATAATCATTTTTTTTTGATATAATTAAAAAAACATCGCGCGGTATAATTATAGAGTAATTAAAATTATTTTACAATTTGATTTTTTAAATTTTACTGTTATTATCTTTTGATTATGGAGATAGTGTGTTATTTGATAGTCATTTTATAATAGCTGTTATCCTTTCTTTTAAATCATTTATTCACAAAGGAAACTGGAAGAAGCAGCAAACAAAATGATTAATGATATTTCTGAAAACATGATTAAAAAATCATCAACAAAATAAACTATTCTTTAAAATAAAGGATATTAAATAATTTAAATAACCTAAATGCTGTTTAAATAAAGCGGTTTATTAAAATAGTCAAGCCACTTTTAAATTAACTTTATTTTTGCGCATTTTTACACAAATAATCACCTAAAAAAAGGAAAAAACGAAAATAAGTTTCATAAATACGTTATATTAAAAATATTTTTTCCACATCTTAATTTCTCATTTTTTTTATCCGATAATAAAATAAGGTACATATTTAGGTAATAGAAGTTATAGGAGGAAGCAACAAATGGATTTTTTCTTGCTGATCGGTATAGTATTAGGCGTTATTTCCGTCGTTGTCGGAATGATCGTAAAAGGGGCAAACGTAGCGGTTTTGATCAACCCAGCAGCAGCTATTATTATTTTCGTTGGAGTGATCGCAGCTGTTGTCAATTCGTTTCCGAGTAGTGACATCAAACGAATACCTAAAATTTTCGGTATTCTACTTAAAAACGAAGAGTACGATGTAAAAAAAACGATCAATAGTATCGTAGATATGGCCAACCAAGCACGGCGCGATGGATTACTGTCTTTAGAAAATGCCATTCAAAACTTGGAAGAACCATTCTTAAAAAAAGGATTGGAAATGGTAGTAGATGGAATTCCTGAAGATCAGATCAAAGAAATCATGGAAAATGAGATCTACGGTATCGAAGAGCGGCATCACGTTGGCGCTAATATTTTTAAAACAGCCGGAACAAGTGCACCGACACTAGGAGTTCTAGGGGCTGTTATTGGTCTGATTGGTGCTCTCGGCAACTTAGAAGATGTCGAAGCATTGGGGCATATGATTTCAGCTGCCTTTGTGGCAACACTGTACGGAATCTTTTTTGGCTATGTCTTGTTTATTCCTTTCAGTTCTCGACTGAATTTGAAATCGGAACAAGAAGTACAAGTGATGTCGATTATTGTTGAAGGTGTATTGGCGATCCAAGCAGGACAATCTCCTAAGAGTATTGAAAAGAAACTCTATAGTTTGATTGAACCAAACAAACGAGAAGAAAGATCCTAGAGGTTAACTCAACATGAAAAGAAAAAAGAAAAAGGAAGAACACGTTGATGAAGCATGGCTTCTGCCCTACTCTGATATGCTGACACTGCTTTTGGCCCTTTTTATCGTTATGTTTGCCATGGCGAAGGTCGATGATGAGAAGTTTCAGGAGATTCGTAGTGAATTTGGATCAATTCTTTCCAATCATCATAGTGGCTCCCCAGTCATTGGTTCTGTCATCGATATGGGCGCCTCTGGTAAAACAGGCAACAGCGCTGCAACCAATGCTTCTGAAGCACAGGCACAAGAAGAAGCAACTCGCATGCAACTAGAAAACCAACAACTGGAAAAGATCAGTGAACAATTACAAAAAGACTTAGCCGAATCTGCTTTAGACGGACAAAGCGAGGTCAGTTTAGAAGCGGACGGTCTTCACATCACATTAGACAGCAGTATCCTATTTGCTTCTGGTAGTGCTGGGATCACTTCCCAAACCAGCCAGTCTCTGGATACCCTTGCTTCTGCTTTAAAAAAGTTGAAAGCACATAAAATTATTATTGCTGGTCATACTGACAACGTACCGGAGAAAGGCACAGGTCTTTATGAATCTAACTGGGACTTGAGTGCGGCTCGTGCAATCACAGTGATGAACTATTTAATCGACAAGAAGATTATCTCCGAACAAAATGCTGCTATCCAAGCCTATGCTGATACGCAACCTAAAGCAAGCAATGACACCGCAGCCGGACGTTCTGAAAATCGACGGGTAGAAATGATCATCCAGCGCTCGCAAATAGATGAATAAGCCATGTTCAAACCAAAATAAATTGATAAGTGATTTACTACAAAAAAACGAAGACTGACTATCCTGGATCAATAAAAAACAGGAAAACAGTCTTCGTTTTTTGTCTTTCTATAAAAGCGATCCCTCGCAAAAAACACCACACAGTTCTTCTGCTGACGAAGACTGTCGCGGTGTTTTTTTCATTTATTTCAATTCAAATTGATCGGTCAATTTTTTCAATACTTTTGAGATATCTCTAAGATCAGAAACATGGTTGGTAAATTCATCCATTGTCGCTAGAACTTCTTCTGAATTAGCGGAAACTTCTTGTGTACCAGCCGCATTTTCCTCTGTCGAAGCAGAGATGTTTTCAAGATCAACTAAAACATTTCCTTGGATCTGTTCGATCCGCTTACTTGCTTCTTCTACATCACGAATGCCATCAATCATGAACATACTGCGTTTATAGACTTCTTTTGAAGAAGCAATGACCCGTTGAATCAAATTCGTTTGCCGTTCGCCGCCTTTTAGCGAATCAGATGTTTGTTCTACCATTTGAGCAGATTGTGTACGAATTTCTTCAATGATTGATTCGATTTCTTTCGTGGAAGCTTTGCTTTGTTCAGCCAGCTTACGAATCTCTGCTGCTACTACCGCAAAGCCTTTGCCGGATTCCCCCGCACTTGCGGCTTCGATTGAAGCATTTAGGGCCAGTAAATTGGTTTGATAAGAAATGTCATTGATCACACGAATAATGGTATTGATATTCTGAATATTGTCATTCATATTCGTCATATTCGTCATCAATTTTTCCATCTGTTCCAGCTCATTTTGCCAGCTTGAACCAACTTCATCCATCAGATTTAAACTCTCTTGATTGATGTCTGTCGCTTCTTGCGACTTGCTGCTCATCTCATTGATGGTATTGCTTAGCTCTTTGATTACATGGGAAAGATTTTGTAATTGCGCCACACTATGTTCTGTTTCCTGTGCTTGTGAGCCAGTCACTTCTGCAATTCCTGTAATTGTTTCTGAAACTTCTTCTGCTGCCACGCCGATTTGTTTGGCCAACTCTAATAAGGAATCAGACATTGAAGCGACATTGCCACTTTCTTTTTGAACATTTTTGATTAGTTTCCCAGTTTCTATAACCATTTGATTATAATTAGCTGCCATCTGATGGATCTCTGTGCCATCCTTATCTGGATAAACGATTCGTTCAGCGAACTGACCAAATCGCCATTTTTGGTTTGGATCTTTTTGATGTCGTTTTAACAACTCCAATTGACCAGCACCCATTTTAGAAAATTTCTCATTGAAAACGTTCATGATCGTGCTCACGATCCTCGTTGTATAAATAGACACGGCAACGATCAAAAGAATCATAAATCCGGCAACGACCACAGAAATCCAAATAATAGAATGTAGCTCTTTGTCTAGATCATTTGCTTCTACTTCTGAAAATGCCCAAACCGTTGACTCAGCAGGTTTATCGTATATCACATCATTGATTCCATTGGAATCTGCCGGCTTTACTCTCCCAATTGGTTGTTCTGCAGCGGCAATTCGTTTGAATACTGTTTTCTCTTGAATGTTTGTTCCTATCAGTGATTTTTCCTTGGATGTAATCACTACACCAGACTCTGAAACCAATGAAACATTCCCGGTACGACCAACGTCGATAGACGACAAGATTTTTTGGATCGATTCATAAGAAACGTCGACACACAAGACACCGATCTGTTTTTTTGAATTTGTGATCATCACAGAAGCTGTCGTCACAAATTCATTCGTTACTGTATCTAGATAAGGATCTGTCCAATAAACTTCTCCCCCTGCTTCGATTGCTCCTTTATACCATGGTCGAGTGGTTGGATCATAGTCATCGGGTAATGGATTGAATGAGACAAATTCTTTCTCCTCAGTTCCGAAAGCAACTGCTCGAAAACTATCTGTACCAGCAATCGCTGTTGAGAGACTGTCACGGATTCTCCCCATACTGTATTCTGTTTTCATTGGAGGAAGTTCTGCCATTGACTTCAATTTATCTTCTGTTGATTTTCGCAGCATATCTTCTTCCGCTATAATCAATCGTACAGCACTTTCTTTGTTGATGTCATTTCGTTCAATCAATGATTTTTTTGTTGTTAAATACGAACTCACAACTAAAAATAAAATTGGAATAACTGCAACTAAAATCATAACCAAACCAACATAAAGCCCAATACTCTTTTTCTTTTTTCTCAAACTTGAGACACTCCTTCATTTTTCAAATTCTCTCTAACTTCTGCAACGAAGAAACTTCTTCAAACAGACTTACTCTTTCGTAATCGGTCATTGTATTCCTTTTATTAAGAGTTCCTTGTTCTTTTAATCATCAAAATTTTTTTCGTATCTAAAAAATACACAACAATTAAAAAGTCATTAGAGTAAACAAAAAAGCCTCAACAATCAGCGCGACCACTAGCAGCAACGTTGAACGTTGGGGAAGGATCTCGCTGATTATTTAGGCTTATTGATTACTTTTGGAAAGTGTGAAACAGCTAAAACTTAAGGAGTGCTCTTTTTAATATCCGGAAAAAGCCGCTTTTTGTTCCATAGTTAAGAAAGAGGATCCGGAGCAGACTGGGCAATTGCTAACCAAGCCGCTGGAATTCGATATGGAGAACAAGAAACGTAATCAATACCGATTTCCCGCAAAAATGCAATGGATTGAGGATCTCCACCTACTTCGCCGCAAACACCGATCGCTTTTTCCTTTGTTAGCTGGCGAATGGATGTTACCGCTTGTTCCATTAGTTGTCCTACACCCGCTTTATCAAGGTGTTGATACGGATCCTCAGACAAGATACCTTGATCTAAATAGCGCTGAATAAATCCAGCAGCATCGTCCCGTGAAAAACCAAAAGTCATTTGTGTCAGGTCATTGGTCCCAAAACTGAAGAAATCAGCTAGCGGAGCTAATTCTTTCGTTAATAAACATGCTCTTGGTGTTTCTAACATCATCCCAATTTTGAAAGGTACTTCTTTCTGATAGTGAGCAAAAATTTGTCGGATGTACATTTCAAGACGTTCTTTCAAAACGCGCATTTCTTCCGGCATACTGATCAAAGGCAGCATAATCTCAGGATACACAACACTGCCTGTATCAGAAACTTGCAGTGCTGCTTCGATAATTGCAGCTGTCTGCATCTCATAAATCTCAGGATAAGTAATTCCTAGACGGCTTCCTCGATGCCCCATCATCGGATTTACTTCTTGTAGATCATGGACTCGTTGCTTGATTTTTTCTAGAGAATAGCCACTGCGCTCGGCCATTTCTTCGTATTCTTGTGGTCGTGGTAAAAACTCGTGCAACGGCGGATCCAACAAGCGAATGACACATTTCTGTTCTTTTGTCTGCAGTAATAACTCATTAAAATCATTTAACTGAAACGTTTTTAGCTGAGACAAAGCTACCTGTCTTTCTTCAGTCGTTTCAGCTAAAATCACTTGCCGCATCGGCCAGATCCGAGATTCACCAAAAAACATATGCTCCGTTCGCGCTAGTCCAATACCTGCTGCTCCAAAAGAAGCTGCTGTCTTGATTTCTTCGATGGTTTCCGCATTTGCTCGTACTACTAGGTCTGCTCTTTCTTTAGACCAGTCTAAAATCGTCTGCAGCAAACCAAAATCCTGCGAGGCAACCAGTGATAGCGCACCTTGATACAGATTGCCTGTCGTCCCATCCACTGATAGATAGTCTCCTTCTTGAATGATTGCTTCACCACATCGAGCCTGTTTCAAAAATGAATCGACTGCTAACTGATCACAACCTGCCACACAACAAACTCCTAGTCCTCGGGCAACGACTGCCGCATGAGAAGTCATGCCGCCTCTAGAAGTCACGATTGCTTCACTAACAACCATCCCATCAATGTCTTCCGGTGAGGTTTCTTGTCGCAACAAAATAACTTTTTCTCCTGCTTGGTGGGCATTGACCGCTGCTTCTGCAGAAAAATAAACTCGACCTACCGCTGCACCGGGACTGGCAGGTAACCCTTGACTAAGAGGAGATGCTTTAGCAAGTGACTCCGGGGAAAAGATGGGATGCAGCAACTGATCAAGCATGTCTGGTGTCAATCGATGCAGTGCCGCTTTCTTCGTGATCTTTCCTTCAGAAACTAGATCTATAGCAATCTGTACAGCAGCTTTGGCTGTCCGTTTGCCATTACGAGTCTGTAAAACAAATAATCGCCCTTCTTCAATGGTAAATTCGATATCTTGCATGTCTTTGTAATGATTCTCTAATAACTCGGCAATCGCCGAAAACTGCGCGTGGATTTCTGGTTGTGTTTTGGCTAAATCACTAATCGGTCTTGGCGTACGAACCCCCGCGACAACATCTTCTCCTTGTGCACAAGCGAGAAATTCACCAAATAATCCTCTGTGTCCTGTCGTCGGATCGCGAGTAAAAGCAACGCCAGTTCCACTTGCAGCACCACTATTGCCAAAAACCATTTCCTGAACAGTCACGGCTGTTCCTAGATCATGAGCAATTTTGTGGATTTTACGGTAAGTGATAGCCCGGGGATTATTCCACGAACGAAACACAGCTTGAACGGCTGATAATAATTGTTCCAGCGGATCTTGAGGGAATCGTTCTTGCGTATGTTCCATATAAATACTTTTGAAAACCTCGCAAATCTCTTGCCAGTCTGGAGCGACCATTGATTGGTCAGAAGGATATCCCTTTTTATGTTTATAGGTCGTTAAATAGGATTCAAAATGACTCTTATCGATCCCTTTAACAACATCCCCATACATTTGGATAAGGCGACGGTAGCAATCATAGGCAAATGTAGGATTCCTTGTATTAGCTGCCAGCGCCTGTACCGTTTGATCAGTTAACCCCAAGTTGAGAATCGTATCCATCATCCCCGGCATGGAATACTTTGCCCCACTGCGAACAGAAACCAGTAATGGCTGCTGGTTTCCGCCAAAAGACTTGTGGGTTCGTTCTTCCAATGTAGCTACTGCTCGAATAATTTCTTCTACCAACGGCTGTGTAAGTTGCTGGTTTTCTAAAAATTGTCGGCAAACATCTGTTGTAACAATAAATCCCGCAGGAACAGGCAACCCGATACTGGTCATTTCAGCTAAATTTGCTCCTTTCCCTCCTAATAGCTCTTTTTGATCTTTCGTACCTTCTGAGAACCAAACGATATTCTTCATTTTTTTCCGCCTTCCTAATGTGATATACTATTAAACTTAAAACGAAGTATATAGCGTACATCATTGATTCGTCAAGAAGAAATTTTTAAGAAAAATTCGCGCCAAAATCCTTTATTGCATTTTCCACGCGGAAAATATATAATAAATAGCATATCACATTTATTTAAAGAAGGTGACACATTGGAATTGACAAAGCGACAACTTAAAATCATTGAAATCGTAAAAGACAATCAACCTATCAGTGGTGAAACCATCGCAAAAAAACTAGGATTCAGCCGTGCTACTTTGCGCAATGATCTCTCTATCCTGACAATGACTGGATTACTCGATGCCCGGCCCAAGGTCGGTTATTTTTATACCGGACAGACCGTAGAACCGCTGTTGTTTGATAAGCTATACCATGCAAAAGTAGCAGAGATTATGATCCCACCGTTAATGATTGAGCAATCCGTTTCGGTATATGATGCTGTGACAACCCTATTCATGTATGATGTCGGGTCTCTTTATGTGAAAAATGCAGAAGAGGAACTAATTGGTGTTCTATCCCGCAAAGACCTTCTGCGCTTCGCTATCAGCAATTCAGCAGCAGAAAAAACACCGGTGGCAATGATCATGACGCGAATGCCGAATATCGTCACGATTACTGCCGACCAAACTATTTTGACTGCAGGTACCTTATTAGCTAGGCATGAAATAGATACACTCCCTGTTGTTGATGCTGAGAATCTAAAAAAAGTCATTGGTAAAATAACCAAGTCTAAAATTATGAACTACTATATCCAAGCAGGCAATGCGATCGAAAACAATCAATTCTAAGGAGCGAAAAAAATGAAGAATGTTCGACTATATTTGATTTCAGATTCCGTTGGTGAAACAGCACAAAAATTGATTAGTGCAGTTTCCGCACAATTTCCTACGATCGATCTATCCGATATTCAACTGTATCCTTTTACAAATGATGAAGAGAGCTTATTGGAAATCTTACAAGATGCTTTACTGGATAAATCGATTGTTGTGACGACGCTTGTTAACAAAGATTTAGTGAAATTTGTCGAAGCCTTTGCTAAACGCACCGGTCTTCAACATGTCGATTTCATGACGCCATTGATCTCAGTAATCGAAGCAACCGTCGGGCTACAAGCAGTTCAGGAACCTGGCGCAATCCATCGTTTAAATCAAGAATACTTCAGTCGTGTTGCTGCAATGGAGTTTGCAGTGAAGTATGATGACGGCAAGGATCCTCGTGGTTTTCTCGATGCTGACATCGTATTGCTCGGTGTTTCCCGTACTTCCAAGACACCGTTAAGTCTATATATGGCTAATCGTGGTTACAAAGTGGCTAATCTGCCTTTAATACCTGAGGTCGCTTTACCCAAAGAGATCAATCAAATCGATCCCAAAAAAATGATCGGGCTCACTACAAATTCTGACTCACTCGTCGAAATACGCCGTTCTCGACTGGCTTCATTAGGGTTGAAAGAAACTACTAACTATACAGAACCAAGCCGGATCGATGATGAACTAGCCTATGCGAATCAATTATTCCAACAGCTAGGAATCAATGTAATCGATGTCAGCAAACGGTCGATCGAAGAAAGTTCGATGTTGATCGAAGAATTTTACAAAAATAATGCCTATGCACACTGAAGATCAATTAAATGATTTCATTGAGATTATCAATTTAGAGGCGATCCAGCAGTTACCTAAAGCAACCGAACACTTTGTCAGTGATCTGCACGGTGAATATGAAGCTTTTGATCATATCTTGCGCAATGGTTCAGGCAGCATTCGGGAAAAAGTCGAAACATTGTTTCAATACTCACTGACAGCTGCTGAGAAGACCGAGCTATGTTTTTTGATTTACTATCCAAAAGAAGTATTGCAAGAAAAAGACTATCCGCATGAGGATTGGATCCAATTAATGACTCAACTGGTCAAAGTAGCTCGTTTTACTTCCAGCAAATATACGCGGTCCAAAGTTCGAAAAGCTTTACCAAAACAATTTGCTTATATTTTAGAAGAATTGCTGTATCAATATGACTCGGACTTCAACAAAGAAGCCTATTATAAAGCGATTTTTGATAAGATCATCGACTTATCCTTAGCGCCTCTATTTTGTGAACAGCTAGCATTTTTGATTCAGCGTTTTGTCGTTGATCACCTACATGTTATTGGGGATATTTATGACCGGGGACCCGCACCTGATAAAATCATCGACCGGCTCATGGCGCTTCCTTCTTTGGATATCCAATTAGGGAACCATGATATTTTGTGGATCGGGAGTTACTGCGGTTCTTTCCCTTGTTTGGCAAGTACCATACGGATCGCTGCACGGTATGGAAATTTAGCATTGTTGAAAGAAGGCTATGGCATCGACCTCTCTAAAGCCATAGCATTTAGTCGTAAACATTATCAAGAAAATAAGGGGTTTTATCCTAAGAAAACTGTTGATGATCTTTCCGAAGAGGAAATTCACGACGCAATGCTCCTCCAGCAAGCCTTTGCAATCATTCAATTCAAGGTAGAGGCCGCTGTGATCAAACGACGCCCCGAATTTCAATTAGCGGATCGTTTGCTATTGGGTAAAATCACAAAGGATTTGCAGATTCAGCTAGAGGATCACTTTGAGCCTCTGATCCATGCTTGCTTTCAATTGGTTGATCCCGAAGCACCCTATCTTTTGACTGATGAAGAGCAAAAAGTACTGGAGGATCTTCTCAAACAATTTCAATCCTCCGAAAGGTTAGCAACCCATGTACGTTTTCTAGTAGAAAAAGGCACGATCTATCAAATTTATAATGGCAATCTACTGTACCACGGTTGCATCCCCTGTCATCCTGATGGTCGCTTCCTTTCAGTGTCCTTTGGAAAAACCTCTTATCAGGGCAAAGCATTGATGGATTTCTTTCAAGAATGTGTAAAACAGAGTTTCGCAACACCAGAAAGGACCGACGATCTGGCGACCGATGTCCTTTGGTATCTCTGGTGCGGAGAAGGGTCTTCTCTTTTCGGTAAAAAATCCATGAAAACCTTCGAGCGCTATTTCATCAGTAATAAACACACACATATTGAAGAAAAAAACGCCTACTATACCCTAAGAGAAAAAGAAGCATTTTGCCGTCGCTTATTCGCTGCGTTTGGATTAGACTCGACGGGACACATCATTAACGGCCACACACCAGTAAAAGTGAAAAAAGGAGAGACGCCAATCAAAGCCAATGGGCACCTACTGGTAATTGACGGTGGCTTATCCCGCTCCTATCAGGAAGTTACCGGTATCGCCGGTTACACGCTGCTATCTAATTCTTTTGGGATGACACTTGCTGCTCACCAACCATTTACAGATCGTCAGACAGCAATCAAGGAGCGGAAGGATCTAATGACGCAAAAGAAAATCGTTCTTCGTCAAACAGAACGAATCACTGTGCGTCAAACGGATATTGGGAAACAACTTCAAGCAGAGAGTGCTAGTTTATTCGCAAAAAATAATCCTATCAATAACTGAGTCATTCAGTTTACTGATAGGATTATTTTTATTTCTAAGCAACTTTCTGATTTGTTTTTCAGATGTCTTTGGAGCTATGAAAAGATTTCAACTTCTCTAGTGCTTGTAAAACAAAAATCAGTACTAAAATTGCCAGCGCCAGAAACAACGTCTCTAGTCCTTTTCCTTGTGCCAACAACAACTCCCGCAAAATCGCTGTGATACTGATCAGAATCAGATAACGAACAGGAATATGATGTCCTTCTTTTACATAACGCAGTAACATCAAAATGATTTCAAGTAAAATAAATAGCGTAGCAATCTCTTCGATCAAAAAGGATAGATCACTGACTTTTGTCAAAGGAATGACATAAGTAATGATTTTATAAATTGCTTCTGCCATCACAACCAATACCAATACAACTAAAATTGCTAACATAATATCAACAATAGCACTGATCAGCTTTTCAAAGCTTCTGAAATATTTGCCCATAGCGCGCCCCCTTTTCAACTCATTATAAGCGAATTTAATGAAATCACTTTGTGATATGCTTGAAAAAGGTGCACTTTTATTGCACAAAATAATCAGTCGCTACTTCAGCAAATAGATGAATAGTCGTAAGGGATTCGCTGGTTTAAAACTCTGACGATCTTTGCCGAAGCGCTTATCTAAAAAAGGCATCAAATGGTTCTTCTAAAAGAAGTTTTAATGGTTCTGATCCATCCGCAGCATTGGCCGGATCATTACTATCAATCGGTGTATCACCAGCTTCTGTGCTCTCTTCACTTTCGTCAGAAGTAGTTGTGTCTGTACTGCTTGAACTGCTAGATGAAGAGGTTGAACTACTCGTACTTGAGCTGCTGCTAGAGGAGCTCGTCGTTTCGGATGTACTAGTCGTAGTATCAGAATTTGCTGATCCATTATTGGAAGTACTAGATGCTGTATCTGTCTCCTTCACTACTGCTTCACTACTGTCAGCTATACTTTCTGATTCTGTAGACGGAATGGCCGATGAATCTTCATTTGATTTTGTTCCACTGGTCTGTGCAGTTGTTTCGGAGTAGGAACTGACCCGTGCTTCATAAAAAGTTTCACTGGTTGTTTCCGTTTCAGACGTACTTGTTTCGGCAACCTGCACTGGTGCTTCAGAAGATGGCTCCGAAGAATTGCGCTGGAACGGGGCCGCAACAAAAGCATTTACGTCTTGATCAATTGCCATACTCAACATAATCGTGACAAAACAACTAACGAGTGCTGACTGCAAATTAAATTTCAACTTCATTGCTATCCCTCACCTTCTCTTTATATGAAGTACCGTGCATTTTTTTGAAGAAATGGTTTTCTCCATCTATTATACAAAAAAAAGAAACGAGCAACAAATTAAGAATTCGTTGCAGCAATTGTCCCGTATTTTACAAGCTTAACATCTGAAATACAAAGAAATAACAGCCATTGCAGGGCTGCTATTTCTTTGATTATAAGCCGACCATTTACTGGATGGGATCTTTTTTATAAATTACGCAAGTGATTTGGGTCATTAATTGGTGTTTCGATATCACTATCTCCCATTCGAGGGGTCGGATGAACCGATTCATCAGGCATTGCTGTCTCACCTGTAACAGGCTGATCAATGATCGCTGTATCTGTTTCTTCGATTCGATCGGTTGCGTGATAATCGTAGACTCCTACCACTAAACGATCCTGCTCAAGGTCGTCACGATAGGCAAATAAAGGATCACTCTCATCATCAATCGTCCGATGGTCATAGTCGCCAAATGAGAAAGCATCTTTGATTTTTTCCCACATTGAACGATCATCATCTGATCCTCCAGTCGCTTCTACTTCTGCACTACTTAACGTATCTAAGCCAAACTGCTCGATGATCGTTGCATTCGCAAACAAAACAATGTCGTCTTTGTTGTACCCTTCGTTTCGCAATTGATCAATTGCTGTCAATGCTTCAGCCCGAGTGTCGTAACTGCCAATAATCGTCAGGTTTCTTTTATCCATTTGAAAGCCTCCTTATTTTGTGTACGCATGAAATCGGTCTATCTTTCAGCACTTGCCTTTTCATTGAAGGAAGTTGCCTACCATTTCATTGTATCTTACTCTGCGAAGGAGACCAAATGGTTTGTTTGCGCTTACGAAAATGATAAGAATCACTGGCTTTATTGGTTCTGCAGTTGCAACCATTCACTGTAAGCATAAACGAACGGACCGATGCCTTTAGCATCATCGTTGACAACTGGTTCTGAAATATAATACTCATAGGAGCCATCTCTGATTTTGTAGTTGCCTTTTCCCGGCATCCCCCCTAAGCCAGCAACTAAACAGATATCTTTCAACGTAAATTCTCCGTTTTTAATAACCAATTTGTGCTTTACAAGAGCGCGTAGGATCGTCTCGCCGATTATTTTATATTGTGAAGGAAGAATAGCTAATCGACTGGCTTTTAGCATCACATAACTCAAAGCAGCAGATCCACTCGTCTCTAAATAATTGTCTTCACCGTCTGGTCTATCTGTTACTTGAAAAAAGAGACTCGTTTTTGGATCTTGATAAACCATTACTGCACCTACAAGTTCTGTTAAATAGCGCTGCAACTGCTGCTTTTCTTGGACATAGCCTTCATGGGACAGTAAAACTTCAAGTGTGTCAACTAATGCCATAGCATACCATCCAAGAGAACGAGTCCAAAAGTTTGCGCTACAACCTGTCTTTGGATGCGCCCAAAATGCAGTTCTCGTACAGTCGTATCCGTGATACAGCAATCCTGTTCGCGGATCTTTCATTGACTCCATGACATTTTTGAATTGCCCAATCACGTCACTAACATCTGCGGAGTTGCCAAACGTTAGTTGGTATTGGATCGCAAATGGTTGAACCATGTATAAACCGTCTAGCCAAACTTGTTGCGGGTAGACCAGCTTATGCCACATGCTTCCTTCCTTAGTGCGCGGTTGCAACAAAACTTGCCGATACAGATTATCTAGAGCCTTGCGGTATTTGCTTTTCTTAGTGATTGCATATAACTGAAACAATAGTTTTCCTTCATTGATTGCGTCACAGTTATATTCTTTTTCATCGTACCCCAATGGATTCCCTGCCTCATCAATGTAGTGATCAATAAAGGTTTCAACAAACGCAAGATAATTCTCGTCTTGTGTTGCATTAAACATGTATTGGATCGCCAGAATCATGCAGCCATCGATATAACTCCAACGGATTGGATGATTGGCTAATCGAGCCTCTTGATTCCAAATAGGTGCTTCTGGCGAAGAATGTGCGATTACTTGATCCAAAAATTGTCTTATTTCTTCCAACTATTTTCTCCTTTACCAATTCTTAACTTTGTATGTGTAGATGCCTCATGTCCTCCTTCTTTGCCAAACAGTAGCGGCAGGCAAATGAAGAAACAGCTGGCTAGTTTGCATAAAATCTCTCGTTGAAAAATGACTGCCACTGGAACATTTTTGCGATATTTATCTGTTGAAACGATCTGCAGCTGAAAGAATGCTTTTCCGATCGTCTGCTGATTTTGCATGAATGGATATTGCAGTGCAAAATACATAACACACATCAAACAAATCGCAGTCAAAACAGCGACAAAGTCATTATTGATGATCCGACCGATTAGCGGAAGTCCTCCTACAAAGATAAGAAATATGGTTAAAATCCCTAAGACAAAATCAACGATTTGTGCGAGAATTCTTCTGATCAACATATGACTACTCTTTACTTCCTGTAGAAGCAACGCCATCAACAAAGTACCGTGATCCCATAAAGAAAATTGCGATCATAGGTAACAGCCCCAAACAAGAAGCAGCGAATACTCTCCCATAGGAGACCATTGCTTCACCGTCTAATAATTGTTTCAATGCTACTGATAGAACCGTTTTATCTGAACTATTCAAATAAATCAATGGTCCTTGGAAATCATTCATGCCCCACATAAAGCTTAGCAAGGCAACGGTAATCAGAATTGGTTTGATTACGGGAATGATGATTTTGAACAAAATCTGAAATTCATTACACCCGTCCATCACTGCCGCTTCATCTAACTCTCTAGGAATTGTTCGCATAAATTGAATGATCATAAATACAAAAAACGAAGAACTAGCAAAAATATCCGCTACATAAAGGCTGGCAAAACTATCCAAAAGTCCCACCTCACGGTACAACAGATACAGCGGAATGCGAAAAGCCAGTTCTGGCATCAATAATGTAACGATCACGGCACCAAAGACAAATTTTTTCCCTTTAAACGATTTTCGGGCAATCACATAGGCGGTAATCACGCAAGATAAAACTGTAAAAATCGTTTTTGGAATCAAAAATTTCAGTGTATTCCCAAAGAAAAACCAGATAGAATGGTCTCGCGTCAACTGCCAAGCATCGGAAAAATTCGTTGTAACCACACGGTCACTTGGCGGGAAAATACTCAAGCTACCAAAAATGTCCCGGTTCTCTTTAAACGCAGAACCAATCATCCAAAACAACGGATAAATCAAGATAATCCCCACACCAATCAATAATCCATAACGAATGATTTCATTCATCCGTCTTCGAGATTTACTCATTTCCATTATTCAGCCCCCTTAATCATTATAAAATACCCACCGATCAGATGACTTGAAAATAATAACCGTAAATATACCGATGATCACCAACAAAATCCATGTTAGTGCACTCGCATAGCCATAATTCCCATTTTGAAAGGCTTGATCATAAATATAAAGATTCAAGAAATAAGTCGTCTTATTTGGTCCACCTTTAGTGATTAAATACGCGGAGTTAAACTCTTGAAACGCTTTGACTAATACATTTACGGCGTTGAACAAAATTACGGGGGTAATAATCGGTACAGTGATATTGAACAGTTGTCTTATTTTTGAAGCCCCATCCATTTCTGCCGCTTCATAAACTGTTTTAGAAACACCTTGCAATGCCGATAAGAAAATCAACATGGTCGAACCGAATTGCCAAGTTTTTAAAATAATCAGGGTAAAAATCGCGAACTTTGGATCTTTTGTCCAGTTAATGGCGACATCGTTTCCGAGTGTAAAAACACTCAACACCATATTCACAGGTCCGTTGACATCAAAAAGCATGGTCCATAAAATTGAAACAGCTACATTTCCTCCTAAAATAGAAGGAATATAATAAGCGGTACGAAAGAAATTGACTCCCTTAAGCTTAAAATTCAAGATGGCTGCTACTGCAAAAGAGACAATGATAACTGCTGGGGTACCAATCAACACATATTTGATTGTTGCAAAGAAACTCGCAGTAAACGTATCGTCTTTTGTAAAAATCTCTAGATAATTTTGTAATCCGACAAACTCCGGATCACCTAAAATCGGATATTCTAACAAACTGTAGTAAAAAGAAATAATGATTGGGTAAACTTTAAAGACTAGGAAGCCAATGATCCATGGCATGAGCATGCAGTAGATCACCCAATTTGTTCTTTTCATTTTTTTCAACATCGCATTTGACTCCTTTACCTTCTAAATGAACGTCCAGATACTAATGGGTTACTTCCAGACATTCTCACTCATGTCCAATTTTATTTCGGAAAAAGAAGGGTACGGGACGTAGCTAAGTCTCGCATTCCTTCTTGTTACTTCCTATTCTTGGTAATACTTATCAAGTGCTGCTTGCTGTTTCTCAATGAATTGCTTCGCAGCTTCCTCCGACGTGAACTTTCCTGTCCGAAATGCCTCGTAAACCGTATATCTTTCTCCCCGCACATTTTCGTCTTCAAAGTATGGATCTAACACCGTTTGTTCATAGTCATCCAATTTGGCGTACCCTTCAGCCACAGCACCTTCGACTAGTTGATTCGCTACTTGCAGATCGTAACAAACTGTGTTGCTTGAAATACCCAAAGAATCTCCGGCAGCCTTCACCGCTTGCTCATTGGTAAACAAGAACTCAATAAAAGTGGCTGCTGCTTCAGGATGTTTCGAATTTTTTGAAATTGCGTAGCCAAAATTTGGTTTCACATAGATACTTGGTTTAGAGTCAGCATCGACTTGCAAGAAATCTCCTACAACTAACTCATCTAACCCGTCGCCGCCTTTGTATGAGTTTGTCCATTTCGCCAGTGAGTTTGCCCACTCATAAACAGAGCCTGCATTGCCTTCTACCCATTGAGGGTTTGATTCCGTATCGATTGGGCTTGTTTGCTCAAAAGTCGGCAGTGCACCAGCATCTTCCAATTCTTTATATCTTTCAAGCACTTCTTTCACTTCAGCCACACTATAGTTGACTGTCCCATCGGTCTGCATGATCTTCCCTGTATAGTTGTAAAGCATCTGAGCAATAAATAGATCTAATGAGAACTCTCCCACATTGAGATATGCGTACTGATTGTCTTCACCAGTTGGCGTATTCCCTTTCGCAATGACTTCTCCCGCTGCCAAAAGATCATCATAGGTCTTTGGCAGTTCCAACCCATTGGCTTCATAAAGTGCTTGGTTCATCAAAGGAACCCGACCGGTCATTCCGTGGGGAACCGCGGCTTGTTCACCACCCACTTGCATCGCTTCTAAATAAGAACTTTCCCAATTGTCTAGCGTCAAATAGTCACTGACCTCATTCAAGTCCATAAAGATATTCTTGCCCTTCCCGAATGAAAAGAGCCAATTGTAATTCACTTGCATCACGTCTGCTTCAGTTTTACCGGATAGCTGAGTCAATGTCTTTTCTTGCCATCCATCCCACGCACCATACTCTGTGTTAACCGTGATATGCGGATATTCCTCTTCAAAAAGAGCCACTACATCTTGCATCGCATCATGACGATTATCCGCTCCCCACCAAGCAAACTTAATCGTCACTGCTTCTGCATCTTTTGTTGAACCACTGCTGCCAGAACCAGTAGTGTCAGGCTGAGATCCACACGCTGCTAGAACTAAAGTGCTAAAAAGACTGGCAACCAATATCTTCTTTTTCATCTGATTATTTCCTCCTCCATAAAATGCACACGTTTACAATTTTTCATTTATGTATCCGCTTACTGATTTTATCGGACAAAAAATGTCTCAGCAATAGACAAGCAAAACTTGCACAAAAAAGTGACGTAATATCCGCGAACTTGTACAATATTGACTTTTTTAACAGGAAAATAATCCCCCTTTCATGCCTGTGCAAAGATGAGTGACTATTTAGAAATTATTTTTTTCTCGCAGACTTTCTTTGTATGCAATTTGTTTCTTGCGGTATTGCAAAGGGGATGTCTCTGTATATTTTTTGAACACACGGTTGTAGTAGGTAATGTTGCTGTATCCACTTTTTCTCGCTATTTCAGCAATATCCCAATCTGTATCTTCCAGTAATCGCTGAGACTGACGGATTCGTTGAATGTTGGTATATTCAGTGATGGTGTAGCCTGTTGCACGCTTGAAGATACGGCATAAATAGGATTTGTCGAGATAAAAAGACGAAGCGATTTGTTCCAATGAATGGATCGATGCATAGTTCCGACGAATAAAGGCTGCAATTTGATTAACTAGCTCGCTTTGTTTTCCCAAACTTTCTGCCGGTTCATCAGAAAGCCCCCTGAAGTTCTTGATCCGCTGAATAAAAATAAAAAGTTCGATTAATTTTGTTTCGACCATTACCTGGTAATTGTATTCTTTGTGGATCACTTCATCTGCGATTTTCGCTAAGAGCGTTTGTACGTAAGAGCGATCCGCTGGCGGAATCTGAATGATACCATGATGTTTTAAAAAAAAGGTCTCCAGATCTATTCCCATGGATTGAGCGATTCTTGGAAATTTGCTGGCTTCATAGAGAACGAGTACACGATCATGATAAATATACTTTCCTGAGAATGTATTGTGGACACAGTCGGGGTGAATCATAACCAATGTACCAGGTTGGACTTTATAGGTTTTTTCTCCAATCAAAAAATAGCGGTTCCCTTCTATAAAATATTGGATTTCGCATTCAGAATGCCAATGCTTCACCATATTGTAGATACTATCTCGTCGTGAGCGATCAATCGTCAATCCGTTCATCATCCCACTATAAACAATCGTCTTCATACTCTCCACTCCTTTCTTTGTTTTCTATTTTACCTAAAAAATAGGAAACTCCATAGGGGGGACGGAACCAAAATCTGCTTGGATTCTTTGACAGAGGTAAACAGAATGATTCTAAAAGACCATTTAAAAATAAATCTCTCTTCAGCGATTTTTATTACGAACAAACCAGCAAAAAAGCATTACCCGATATCACGAATGTGTATCGGGTAATGCTGATTGATTTTCTTTTGAGTTGCATGAAATCAGGTGTCTCACTATTTCACGATCAATTTTTGACCAACATAAATGATATTATTGGACAAGCGATTCCATGAAGTGATTTGGTCAATACTACTACCATACTTTTGCGCAAGAGACCACAGACTGTCCCCAGATTTAACGGTATGATATTTAGTCGAAGAACTATTACTTGAAGAAGCATTTGTCGCGGTCTTCGTAAGATAGGCACCACTGACCCAGCCTTTGCCAGAAACATAGTACCATTTGTTATTCCCATTAACACTAGTACCATTTTTGACGGCTGTTGCTGTCACGGTACTGCCTTGGCTCAATGAACCAACGATGCTGCCACTTGTCGATGCTGTAGAACGAATATTCAATGTCGCGGTCGTTTTCATCTTTTGATTGATCGAATCACCTGTATTCGATGTATTCGACGATGAGCTAGAGTCACTCGTTAAATACGCGCCGCTGACCCAGCCTTTGCCAGAAACATAGTACCATTTCGTATTACCATTGACGCTCGTTCCTGTTTTGACTGCCGTTGCTGTCACAGTGCTGCCTTGACTCAATGAGCCAACGATGCTGCCACTCGTCGATGCTGTAGAACGAATATTCAATGTCGCAGTCGTCTTCATCTTTTGGTTGATTCCAGTATTGGCAGTATTATCATTTGTATTGCCTGATGTTGAACCAGAATTTACTTCTGTTAAATACGCGCCGCTGACCCAGCCTTTGCCAGAAACATAGTACCATTTCGTATTACCATTGACGCTCGTTCCTGTTTTGACTGCCGTTGCTGTCACAGTGCTGCCTTGACTCAATGAGCCAACGATGCTGCCACTCGTCGATGCTGTAGAACGAATATTCAATGTCGCAGTCGTCTTCATCTTTTGGTTGATTCCAGTATTGACAGTATTATCATTTGCATTGCCTGATGTTGAACCAGAATTTACTTCTGTTAAATACGCACCACTGACCCAGCCTTTGCCAGAAACTTTATACCAATTTGTATTGCCATTGACGCTCGTTCCTGTTTTGACCGCAACTGCCGTAAAGGTTGTATTCGCAGTAAGTGAGCCGGTAACTGCTGCTGTAGTAGACGCATCTGAACGGATATTCATAGATGCAGTCGTTTTCATTTGCTTTTGAATCGCGTTTTCTCCTACAGGGGTCTCAACATTATTCATGTCACCGTTCCCAGCGGAACTGCCGCTATCGTATTGAGTTAAGTTATACGTTGCAATAAGATTGTTCAATTTGCTGGCATAGGAAGTATCAGTCGCATAGCGTCCTTGCAGCCATGCCGTTGCTTCTGTATATGATCTCGTATTGCTCTTCCAAGCACCGCTGTAATAATAGCTACCGGCAGCAAAACTGGTATTTCGTAAGACATACGCATTATCTTGGAAAGATTCTCTTAAAGATGGATATTTGCGGAACTTCGCTATAATTTGATAATAATTGCCCGAACCATTATCTTCCAATGTTGCCATTTCGACATACTGCCCATTATAACTTCCTTTGATTCCAAACATATTGTTCGCTTGGGTCGTCAAAGTCGAAGTACCCCAGCCGGATTCTAGGATAGCTTGTGCAATCATCACTGATGCATAGAGATCATTAGCGGCAGCTACTTCTGTTGCATAACCACTTGCTTTCGCAATAAATCCACTCGTATCAGCACGTGCTGAGAAGATCGAGGTTCTTGCTAACGCAGGTGCAGCAACAATTGGCGTCTCAACGACCGCTGTATCTTCCGTGATAGTTTCCTGTGGCGTTGCCGCTTCCTCAGGTGTTGTAACAGGCTGCTCTTCAATAGGAACAGTTGGTTCTGTTGTTTCCTCTGTCGAAATCGTCTCGTCAGCACTGCTTTGAATGCTGTCTCCAGTTGAATCAGTGGAGCTATTTCCTCCAGATACTTGATTTTCTGTGATCTCTGCTTGGTTTTTTGCATCATCTGAAGTCGCTGTTTCTGCAGCTAAAACCAAATTTGGTGCAATCGTTGAACCGGCTACCACAGTTGTAGCCATCGTCAACCCTTTTTTTGCTAATAATGAACGCTTCAATCGTTTTTCTAAACGGCGTCTTTCTTTACGAATCGTCATTTCATGCCTCCCAACAAACATAGTCTCTTTATTTTAACATTTTTTTAATAAAGGTACAAAAGGGGGTTTTTTCTTACCCTGTTTTCTCTTCAAAACCTGATCATTTATCTAGAGATTCAATAAAGGCCTTACGCCCTATGGTGTTAAAAACTGAAATAGTAGTAAATAGACAGAAACACCCAACATGAATCGGGCATCTCTGTCTATTTTACTTATAATTAAACTATCTCCATCGGTACATGTTCTCTTCTTGCTTCTGTTAATGTTAAGTCGAAAAAATAGCGCACGACTCAATGATAAAAATCAAAGCGGCCTTTTGCTAACACTTCTTTGACCCCACCAGTTAGGAACAGGGAGCGGTCCATGATGGCTTTTTTGACAAATGATGCTGGATAACCTTTTACAGGCATTTTACCCACCAAACCAAAGGCATGCGTGTTCCCAATAGAGGCTACAGATCCTAAAGATTCAAAATGAAAGTCTTCCGTTTTTTCACCTTTAATCAAGTGTAGACAGTTTTTGGCAGCTTGATACCCCATTTTCAAAGCAATCTGTGCTGTCGTTGGATAAGGGCGATTTGTTGCAGGATCCATCACAGCTGAAACATCCCCTACTACAAAAACATTACTGTGCTCTGGATCACTTAAATCTTGGTTGACCATCACACGTCCACGGCGAGCCGTATAATTTGAATCTGCCATGACATGGCTTCCACTGACACCTGTTGTCCAAATGATCGTTTTAGCAGACAATTCTTCTGTAGCACCCGTTTCAGCATCCGTTTGATAAACAACTACTCCAGGCTTGATTTCTTTGATTGGTTTTCCTGTTAGAAATTCAACACCCCATTTTACCAAGTTATTGATTCCATAGGCAGACAGATTTTCATCAAACATCGGTAATAATCGCGTAACTGCTTCTACACAAAAGAGTTTGATTTCTTCTGATTGGACACCTGCGATCTCAGCAAATTCCTTCCGATTTTCCACTAAAGAACCTAAGAGTTCTACTCCAGTGAATCCCGCCCCACATACGACGATTTTCAATAAATCTGGATCTTGTGTTTTTTTGTATTCTTTCATTTGTTTCAATAAATGATGATAAATAGTTTCTGCTGAATCAACATCTACCATTTCCAATGCGTTTTCATTAACACCTGGGATCCCAAATGACTCAGATTCAAATCCTAATGCTACGATCAAATAATCATAGGAAAGAGATGTTTGATCCGTAAACATGATCCGTTGACTTTGACGGTCAATCGTTGCAACTTCATTTTGTAGGAAAGTTGTTTTTTGTGGTCGTACCACATCAGCGATATCGTAACTAATTCGCTCTCTTGGCTGCGTTCCAGCAGCCACTTCATGCAAATCTGTCGCTTCATAATGGTAGTCATTCTTATCTACTAATGTAATATGAAAATCACCTTTTGCTCCTTGTAATACATGCAATGCTCGCAACCCTGCGTAGCCTGCTCCTAAAATGACAACTTCCTTCATTTCCTATTACTTCCTTTCTTCCTTCAAAAAATTATAAAATCAAACCGATCGCAAAACTAATGACCTGCGCACATGCTCCGACCGCAAGGATCTTTACAGCGCAGACAAAGGTTTCGCGTTTGATTTGTTTATGCATAAATAGTTTTGTCTGTTTCCAGACAAATGGTAAGACGAGAAACGTCAACAACATCGTCCATGGTGCTAAATGCAGAACCACTGCTGTCAAGATCGCTACAAATGCAATAATGTTCAAAAGAACAAATAGCCGTAACCCTTGACTCTTTCCTAAATAATGCACCAATGTATAACGATTGTTGTTTTCATCTTCCTCCAAATCACAAATGTTGTTGGCCAGCATCAAGTTAGCGATCCACAGTGTATTGGGTAGTGCGATTAGAAATATTCCACCCAAGGTCGCGCTATTCCATTGAAAGGTTTCATAAGTATTCAAATATACACAAATCAACGAAATCATGAAGCCCATCGTAAATCCTGAAAAAAACTCACCTAGCGGTAAACTCGATAAAGGCCGCGGACCTGATGAGTAAAAGATACCAATCAAGTAACAATAAAGTCCCATCCAAAACAAGGGCCAACCGACGAAATAGGCCAATACGATACCCATCACCGCCGAAACGACGATCATACCGATCATTAAGCGAAAAACGAATGGAAGCGAGAGCTGCTCGCGTCCGATAATATTTGTTTTTTCTTTGTAATCATGAACTTCTGTTGCGTGATGGTAATCGTTATAATTATCTAAAATATCTACTGCCATGTTGAAGATCAGCATGGCAATAAAGTATAACACCACATAACCTAAATGAATTGAGCCGTAGTTATACCAGCTGTAACAAATTCCGATAAAAAATGGGAGGACACTGGCTGTTTTCGCTTTAAATTCCACAAGCTCCAGAAATACTGGGAGTGTCAAATACTCATCTCCTTTTGATAAATGCACTTAACTAGTCAATAGACTCCCTTTAAGTTAGAATAAGGGCTGAATGACTGGTAGAAAGGGTTTTAATATGTTGAATTTTTGGATCGATTATCCTTCGATCGAGCAAAGACTAAAAACTGTCTGTTCGATCATTGAAGAACGCGTAACTGTTCGTAACAAAGAAATACAAGATGTATTAGTTGATTTTACTTATTCTGGAGGAAAAATGCTGCGTCCAGCATTATTTTTCTTATTCGCTGATCTAGGCGAACCCATTGATGAAAGAAATGATCAATTAACCAAAATTGCTGCTTCATTAGAAATCTTACATATGGCAACCTTGATTCACGATGACATCATTGATGATTCGCCGTTGCGTCGCGGACGCATCACTGTCCAAGCAAAATATGGCAAAGATATCGCTGTTTACACAGGTGACCTGCTCTTCACCCAATTCTTTGAGTTATTGATCGAGAGCATGAATGGCTCTCATTTTTTGGCTACAAATGCCCAAGCAATGAAACGCCTTTTGCTGGGAGAATTAGATCAAATGCACACACGCTACAATATAGATGAATCAATTGCTGATTACTTACAAAGCATCAATGGTAAAACTGCCGAATTATTCTGGCTGGCCTGCATCGAAGGTGCTCATTTTGGCGGTCTCGACTTAGAAAACCAAGAACGGGCTGGTGAGATCGGACGAAACATCGGCATCGCTTTTCAAGTTTTTGATGATATTTTGGACTATACAGCAGATTCTGGAACGTTGAAAAAACCCGTACTTGAAGACTTGGCACAAGGTGTCTATACATTACCTCTGCTCTTTGCTAAAGAACAAAATCCTGCCGCATTTGAGAGCTATCTGTCCAAAAAAAGCGAGTTGACCACCGAGGAGGCCACAGAGGTTGCTGAGTTAGTGCGCCGTTATCATGGCGTCGAAAAAGCCACCGATTTTGCTGTTTCTTATACCGAAAAAGCACTAGCCGACATCGAACTGCTGCCGAACACCCCTAGCAAAGAAAAAATTCGCGAGCTAACGCAACTGCTTTTGCAACGAAATTATTGATCATTCTTTATTCTATCCTCCGCAACTGAAAGCTATTCTGAAAATAAACGAACCAATCGGGTAAACAGTGAAGTGTTTTGAGGAGCGAATGCTCCTCAAAAACTAAGCCGACATTCATGTCGATCACTAGCCGATTTTTTTGTTGTCTTGGCAAAGGTCCCAGTTTGATTACAGTCGCCCTTGATCAATAGCTAATAACTGTTGAAAGTGTTGGTTTTCGACAGCTAACTCAGCAGGCGTACCGCTCATCGTTAATTCTCCATCCTCAATAAAAATGACCTGATCCATCAGTGAGATTCCTTGCAGGTGGTGGGTGATCCAAATAATCGTCTTGTCTTCCAACTCATTGAAAAAAGTTTCCAAAACAGCTTGCTCAGTGATTGGATCTAGCCCAACAGTTGGCTCGTCTAATAAAATAATCGGTGTTTTCTTCAAAAGAATTCGCGCTAATGCCAACCGATGGCGTTCACCGCCGGAAAAACGTAACCCTGCTTCATCAACCATGGTTCGCAAACCTTCTGGCAGAGCTGTCACCATCTCTGATAAGCCTACTCGTTTCAGTACGTCCCAAACTTCTTCTTCTGACGCTTCTTCATTACCAATCCGCAAATTATTTAAAATCGTTGTATGGAACAAATAAGGACTCTGGTTGATGACTCCAATCCATTCGCTAATATCTTCACCAAAACTTGCTACCGGCTCACCATTTAAGGTAATACTACCTTGGGTCGGCAATAAATCTCCCCTGAGCAAAGAAGCAAAGGTACTTTTCCCAGAACCGCTACGTCCCAATATTGCCAGTTTTTGATGCGCAGGAATCGTTAAGCTAAGATTCTTTAGTACCTCTTTTTCAGATGGATAATGGAAACTAACCTGATTCACTTCTAAATTGAACGGTGCACTTATAGCTGATGCTGTCCGTTTTTGTTCCTCTTTTTCTGGTAATGCATTAAAACGATCAATCGAATCTTTGTATATATTGGTTTCTTGTGCCGCTGAAGGCAATGGTGCGAAAGCATCTACCAAAGGAAAGACACAAAGGACAAATGCTGCGATCCAATTAGCTAAGCCACCGTGCTCGCCAGGAAATCGCTGACTTGTCCAGACAATCAACGCAACCGTAATCACCCCGAAGATCACTTGTAAAAGGAAATCTCTTTTTTGATCAAAACGATTGATTTTCTCATCAACGCTTCGTAGATTTGCCGCCAATTGCTTATGTTCATCGACGTATTCTGCTCCTCGCTGTGAAAATACCCAGTCAGAAACTCCTAGCACATTATCAGTCAATGTTGTATATAATTGATTCTTCATTTGTTTTTGCTTTTCTTGACGAGCGCCATTGATCACAACGGACCAGAGCGGCAGCACAAACACATTTATTCCCAACAACAGCAACATTACCAATGCAAATCCTAACGAAAAGTACCCTAATCCGATAATCAGAAAAGTATACAATAACCAAGCAATCACCGTAGGGAAAATCGTTCGCAGATATAAGTTTTGGATATGGTTGATATCTTCTGCTAATAATCCTAAAATATCGCCAGTTCGATGGGTCTGCTTAAAGAAAACGGCATCTTTTTCGACAACATTGTATAGTTTTAGGCGTAGGTTCGATGTCATTCGCAACACCCAATTATGACTTGTCAGTCGTTCAACATAACGAAAAACTGGTCGGCCGATCCCGAATGCTCGGGTCAGAACGATTGGAATGTATACTAACAAAATATTCTCTGGAATTGAGGCAGAGCGGCTAATCAGATAGCCAGAATTAAACATTAACGCGCCTCCGCAAAAGAATGTCATAAATCCTAAAAACAGCGCTGCTGCAAGAACCTTTTTGTACTTTGAAAGAAAGGGTTTGACCCAGGTATCTGTTTTTAGCGAACGCCAGAGACCGATTTTATTCAAGTTGTTCCCTCCTCATCCCATTGACTAACGCAACGAAAGCGCCATTCTTTGCTTGCAGTTCTGCCAATGTCCCTCGCTCAACAATTCTGCCTTGATCCATTACTAGGATTTGATCCATCTCTTCCATCCAGTGCAAGCGATGTGTCGCAAAGAAGACTAGATGGTTCTCCATCAACGGAAGCATCCGTTCTTTCAATTCTACTTCTGTTTCAATATCTAAATGGGCAGTTGGCTCATCAAATAATAAAATTTTTCGATGCTGGTCTAAGAAAGCACGAGCCAACGCAATTCGTTGCGCCTGTCCACCGCTTAGATGGCGTTCTCCTTCACCTAGCATTGTATCGATTCCTTGCGGCAATTCTTGAACTAATTTCGTTAAGCCTGCAACTTCGATTGCTTGCCACACTTGTTCTTCAGTAACATTTGGCTGATAGAAAGCCACATTTTCTCGCAAAGTCATCCGATAGATATAGGGGTTTTGGGGAATATAAACTAATTGCTGCTGCCAATCCGACTGTCTTAATGCAGTCATTTTTTGGCCATCAAAAGTAATTTCGCCTTCTTTCGGAATCAAAAAGCCGCTTAAGTTATTGATCAGCGTTGATTTTCCAGAGCCACTCATCCCAATGATCCCAATTTTTTGAAATCCTTGGACCTCCAATGCAATATCTTTCAAAACAGACTTTTCTCCATAATCAAAAGATAACGAATGAATCGATAGTTCCGAATCAGCTTGCCATTGAGGTAAACTTACTGGATCAATGGCTGCTTCTGGCTCAGATAAAATCGTAGATACAGCGGTCATTGCATTTTTCCCATCTAAAGTCGCATGGTAATCACTTGAAAAATCGCGAATTGGTAAAAAATACTCCGGAGATAAAATCAAAATCGTTAGTGCTGGAAATAACAAGATTTCTTCATTGATCAAACGCAGCCCCAGTAAAACCGCAACCACAGCGATGGACAATGTTGTGAAAAAATCCAATGCAAAAGTGGAAAGAATTCCGACTCTCAACGATCCCATCGTTGCTTTACGAAAACGTTCGCTAGAAGCGAAGATACTTTTTCCATATTTTTTGCTGATCCCAAAAAGTTTCAAGGTGTCGATTCCACGTAATGAATCAATAAAGTGGTTGGACAATAATTGAAATGTGCGGTATTGTTTTTCAGCTTTACTTTGGGCGGCATAGCCTAGGATGATCATAAAAATAATGATCAGTGGAAAAACCAGCAATAAAACCAGACCTGAGATCCAATCCAAGTAAAATACTAAAGCCAAAATCACCCAAGGAATGATCGACATATTCATAATTTTTGCCAATATTAGTTGTAAATAGTTTTCTACCTGACTAATGCCTTCCAATACCATCGTTGTAATGTTTCCGGTACCTTGTTGCTGAACGATTTGTGGTCCTACACGAAAAATCTTTTCTAGCAGTTGATTACGTAATTCAGTAGCTTGCTGGTAACTATAGCTGTCTAATTTCTTTGTCCGAAAATAAACAATGGCCTGGCGACCTAAAAACGAACAAAAGAACAGTAGAATCCAGCCCCACTGCTCTTCTAACGATTGTCCTTCCCATAATCCAGTGATCCCACTAGCAAGACCATAGGCTTGTCCAATGATGAAGAGAGCTTGCAGGAAAGAAAGTCCTGCAAGCAATCCCATTAACCGTTTCATTCCGGGAAGCTCTATGATTTGTTTGTCGATCATTAATAACCCTCCGTCAGCTCAGTATGACTAATTCGTTTACGGAAAATATAGTAGGTCCATGCTGTATAAGCCAAAACAAACGGCAAGATTGTCAGTGATAAATAACTCATGATCTTCAATGTGTAGTGACTAGAGGAAGCTTCTGCAATCAACAAATCATAACTAGGGTCGATTGAGCTAATCAATACTCGTGGGAACAAACCAGAGAACAACAATCCGACTAGCGCCACCATGGTCAAACCACTAGCAATAAATGCCACCATTTCTTTCCCTTTAAATACAGAGATATTCGCTATCAGCGTCAAAGCCACAATCACAATCAGCAAAAGAAGCGTCGAAGCAAAATGTTTTTCAAAGAAATCTGTTTTGAAATAAAGTAGCGCGGCAAACGCCACCAAACCAAAATATAGCACACCATAAAAGGCACTCGCATAATTTCGGGCACGGTCACGGATCGGACCAGTAGTTTTTAGTGCAATATAATTCAATCCATGTAAGTAGCAAAGCAAAGTTAAGGCAATCCCGCCAACTACAGAGAAGAGATTGACGTAGTCACCGAAGTGCGCAGACATATTTCCCTCTGCATCAATTGGCATGCCTTGGACCATACTTGTAAACAAGAGTCCGAACATAAAAGGCACCAATGTACTGCCAATGGTTAATGTCCAATTCCACATATTTTTACGGTCTTCAGGCATTTTTGCCCGAAACTCAAAGGAAACACCGCGTATAATCAATCCGACTAGTATCAATAACAAAATCAAATAATAACCACTGAACAAAGAGGCATACCAGTAAGGGAAAGAAGCAAACATCGCGCCACCTGCGGTAATCAACCAAACTTCATTCCCGTCCCACACTGGTCCGATCGTATGCACGATCTGATCTTTTTCCTGTTCATTATGGGTCAATGTCTGGACAGACATCCCCACACCAAAGTCAAATCCTTCTAAAAAGAAGAAGCCGGCAAACAAAATGCCAATCAATACATACCACATTAGTTGCAATCCGGTCATCCTTCAAACGCCTCCTTATCAAATGGATCTTCTTCTGCTTCGTGCAGCGTTCCTTCCATCTGGTTGTTTTCAGGCCCATGTCCTAACTCTCGCCGAATCAAATAAACCATTGTTAATGCCAAACCAGAGAAAAGAACAAAGTAAACAATATTTGAGATAACAAGCGAAGTTGCCGATACATTTGGCGAAACACTATCTTCAATCGTAAATAGACCATAGACTGTCCATGGGTAGCGACCCAATTCCGTAATCAGCCACCCTGCTGTATTTGCAATGAATGGGGTAAATAATGTTATAGCCACTACCCAAAGCATCCAACGTTTCTCAAATAGCGAAGGCTTCTTCTTACGCGTAAAGAATAACCCCAATGAAGAAACCAACAACATCAATGCACCGAAACCTGCCATGATCCGGAAGCTCCAAAACAATGTGTTGACCGGAGGAAAATAGTTCCGATCTCCGTAACGTTCGATCAAATCTTGATTCACTGTGTTCATTCCGTCAATCGAACCAGATGGTTCGTTAAATGCAAGGATACTCAACATATAAGGAATCTCAACACCAAAAACCCGTTTGTGTTCTCGTTCATTTGCCCATGCAACTACAGTCCATGCCGCAGGATCTCCGGTATCTTCATACGTACCTTCCATTGCTGCAAATTTCATTGGTTGTTCTTCAACCAAATACTTCATTTGTTCGTCACCTGCGATCAACACCGTAATTGAACCAAACAAAGCTACTGCAAAACCGATCCGCATTGATTTTTTGAAAAAATCACGGTCAACTTTCTTGTCTTTTTTCAACAATTGGAAAGCTGACATTCCTGCAATCAGAATTCCTCCCATGGCAATTGCTGCAGTAATAACATGAAGGAACTCATACCAGACTTGTGGGTTAGCTAACAGGGCTCCGAAGTCAGTCATCTCAGCACGACCATTGTTCAATGTGTATCCAACTGGATGTTGCATAAAACTATTGGCAGCTAAAATCCAGAAAGCAGAGAGCATCGAGCCAATAGTAACTAACCAAAAGAACGTCATATGCAGTTTAGGGCTGACTTTATCCCATGTGAAAATCCACAATCCTAAGAAAGTTGATTCCAAAAAGAAGGCTAGCAATGCTTCTAACGCCAAAGGAGCACCAAAAATATCCCCAACAAAACGAGAATAATCAGACCAGTTCATTCCAAATTGAAATTCTTGAATGATCCCAGTTACCACTCCTACCACAAAACTTAATAGAAAAATATTTCCCCAGAACTTTGTCATTCGGCGATATTTTTCATCTTTTTTGATCACATAAAGTGTCTCCATGATTGCAACAACGACACCAGTTCCGATCGAAAACGGTACAAAGAAAAAGTGAAAAATCGTCGTCATCGCGAACTGGATTCGTGCTAATGTTACAATATCCATTTTACATCCCCCTATTTCTAAAAAAATACATTAAAATCATTCTAAATAAAGAAAAATTCCAAATACGAATATACTCCTCTCTTAAGTAAAAAAGAAGCAACTTGCCTACTATTTTTATTTTTTAATCGCTTACTCTCCATTCTTTAAAATTGAAACGTTTTCACAAACAAAATGCTCTACATTTCTATGTTTTAATCTTATCACCATCATATGGTAAAGACCAATTATTCGAATAGATGAGGGGAAACAATTTTTCATACTCCGTTCTCTTACTTCTTTAATCGGCTCGAAATAATTTTTATTAATCCAAACGTTCTAAGAGAAACTCATCCGCTTCACAAAATAGAGTTGCTATTTTCGAAAATATTGCATTTGATGTAACTATCTTCTGTAAAAATGCTTCACGTGAAACATTTCAGAAGAAAACCACAACGCCCTTCTAAATTTGCAAAATTTTCCATATCATCAAAAATATGTTGGTCCCCTTTTAGTTGGAAAGAAAGAGTCAGCCATTCTTGGAAAATTTAGTTTTATTCCGCTTACCAAGTGCAATTATTAAAGTTTTTCTGATTAAAATTTTTATGATGTGTTATCTATTATTTTTAGATTTTTTACTCTATTCAGACAATCTATTTTTTCAGCAAAATAACCGCACAACGATAATCCGTGTTGTGCGGCTATAAAAAAACGAGTATTAATCTTACGCTAAATCTTCTCCATTTGAAGCAATCACTTGTTTATACCAATCGAAGAATTTTTTCTTTGATCGATCCATTGTGCCATTGCCTTCATCATCAAAGTCCACGTAGATAAAGCCATAGCGTTTGCTCATTTCTCCGGTTGACGCGCTAACGAGGTCAATACATCCCCATGGTGTATATCCCATCAGGTCAACACCATCTTCAATCGCTTCACCCATTGCTTCGATATGACGACGTAAGTAATCAATGCGGTAATCGTCTTCGATTTTGCCATCTTCACTAATAGTATCGATAGCTCCTAAACCATTTTCCACGATAAATAATGGTTTCTGGTACCGATCATACAATTCATTCAACGCAATGCGCAGTCCTTCTGGATCGATTTGCCAGCCCCATTCACTTGCTTCCAAGAATGGATTGCGGACACCACCCAACAAGTTACCTTGTACTTCATCAGCTTCTTCTGTTGTGATATCCACTGCAGAAGACATGTAATAGCTAAATCCAATATAATCGACGGTATACTTAGCAATCAATGCTAAATCTTCTTCGGTAATATCAAGATCTTCCTTCTTGACCCCATGCTCTTTATACAAGCGATCAGTAAATGCTGGATATTTCCCACGTACTTGCACGTCGGCACAGTAGTAGTTGAAGGCTTGGTTATGGATCATTGTTGCTACTTGGTTGACTGGGTTTGCATCAATGCTATAGGTCGTTGCATAAATGATCATGCAACCAATTTGTAACTCAGGATTCAATTCATGCCCAATTTTGACTGCTTTACTGCTGGCAACAAATTGGTTGTGCCACGCTTGGATCACGTTTGTAAAGTCGCTAGCACCCGTACTGTTGACCATTCCTTGGCTCAATGCGGAGAAATGGAAAGCTGAATTGATTTCATTGAAAGTCATCCAGTATTTGACTTTACTATGGAAACGTTCCAAAACGACTTTTGCAAAACGCTCATAGAAATCGATTAATGCTCGATTTTTCCAGCCACCGTATTCTTTGGCTAAATGCAAGGGCATTTCATAGTGGGAGATCGTAACCACTGGCTCGATCCCGTATTTCAAACATTCATCAATCAACGCATCGTAAAATGCTAAACCAGCTTCGTTCGGTGTCGTTTCATCACCTTTTGGAAAAATACGTGTCCAAGCGATTGAAAAACGATAGCTCTTGAAGCCCATTTCCGCAAACAACGCAATGTCTTCTTTGAAACGGTCATAATGGTCGATCCCGCGATGATTTGGGTAGGTGTATTTGTCCTCATCGATCGTCCAATCAAACGTATCACTGCCTAAAATCGCTAAACGCTGTTTGCCGCCAGGCATTGCATCCGCCACTGACAAGCCTTTGCCATCGCGATCGAACGCCCCTTCTAATTGATTCGCTGCGGTCGCGCCGCCCCATAAGAAATTTTCTGGAAATTTTGCCATTTGCTCGTTCTCCTTTGCCTAATTTATTTTAACAAAGTCATATGTTTGCAAGTAACTGAAACAATAACTTTGCTGCTTAACATTCTAAGAAATACCCGAAAAAAATAAAAAACCTAAATAAGAGCCGCTACAAAGAGCGTTTTCTCATTTAGGTTTTGCCTGATCGAGTCAGTAACAATCCAACTTGGGTTTTTCTGTTTTTACTATAGCATTAAGCAGTCAGATTGTCATCATAAAATCGGTTTCTTTTAAACCGTTCATGTTATGGTCCACCTGTACTTCTCTCATAACAGAAAATTATTCCTATCGCTTTATAAACATTCGTAATGGTTGTATTAAAATCCATTAAATATGGATTTTAATACAATTTAACTTTCTTCTTAATTTAAAAATTTTAAAAATAAAATAACTATTTAGCTAAAAGTAAAAGACTTTTGGCAGCGATGTTGATTTCACCCACGATCTCTCCACGTGGCTCTATACCTGCTCCAAAATTATCTGCAACGATCCACCATTTCTCTTGCTTGAATTCTTCCCTATTTACCAAAATGTCTTTATTGCTGCTGTTCACCAAAACAGCTAATGATTGCCACGTATCATTGTAACCATTATTCGGAATAATATATGCAAGGAAATTTTCATTGTTACTCTCAATAAACTGAATACTTTCAGCTGTCCGAATCGTGGCATCTCTTAATGGAGGATAGAATTTACGGATCTGCCACATACCTTGATAAAATGACCGCAACTCATTAAAAGTTTGTGCGCGTTTCCAGTCTAGCTGATTAATTTCTATCGGTGAACGGAAAGAATTTTCGTCTCCTTGTTTGGTACGGCCAAACTCTTCGCCTGCTTGGGTCAATACTGCGCCTTGACTAGTAAACAAAATGGCTGCTGCTAGTTTGTTGCGGGCTAAAAGCTCAGGATCAAAATCATAATTTCTTTCCTTCGCTGAAGCCTGCATGGTTGCCACCAGTTTGTCCCATAAGGTCAAATTATCATGGACTGAAGCATAGGCGATCACTTGGCGGGGAGATTTTGCCCAGCGCTCGGCGCCTTCTTGTTCAGCAACTTTCGTATTTCCTTGAATCGCCGTTGCCAAATTTGCCGCATAAAAGGTTTGCTTGACTTGCGGTTGACCATTCATTCCTTGAATAAACGCTCCGTCTGTTTCTTCAAAGACATCACCTTTGATACTGTCTCTTAAATCATTGCTAAAAACCGCAACGCCTTCTGACAGTGCCCAGACATTACTTTTATTCGCTGGGATGTTTGGCTGGATGATACGATTGCTGCCGGCATCCCATGGTTCTCCGTATAGAATAACATGAGAGAAACCTTCCGAATCCAGACTTGCACGCAGTTGATTCATCGTCTCCACATCGATCAGTCCCATCAAATCAAAACGAAATCCATCAATTTTGTACTCCTTAGCCCAATAAAGGATTGAATCAATAATAAACTTGCGCATCATTTTACGTTCTGAGGCAATTTCATTGCCACAGGCAGAGCCATCAGCGAAATTTCCTTCTTCATCCTGACGGTAGTAATAGTTTGGCACAGTCTTATTAAACCAAGAAGATTCTGTGACTGCAGTGTGATTAAAAACGACATCCATTACTACACCAATAGATTCCTCATGGAGAGACTGAATCATTTGTTTGCATTCCCGAATGCGGGCTTTGGGATCCTTCGGGTCTGAAGAATACTTTCCTTCTGGAACGTTATAATTCTTAGGATCATATCCCCAGTTGTAGGCTGTAGACAGCTCGTCATTATCAAAATCAAAGATTGGCAACAGATGAACATAGTTAATCCCCTGTTCTTTCAAATAGGCGAGCCCTGTTGGCTGCCTTTCATCTCCTTCAAGATGCGTATTCTTTTCAGTAAACGCTAGATATTTTCCACGATTTTTTTCTGAGATGCCGCTAGTTTTAGAACTACTGAAATCTTCCACATGTAATTCCCAAATGTAAGCGTCTGTAATCGTATCTTGGCCAACACATTCTGTCTGCGACCATCCCTCAGGATCCGTTTCTTTTAAATCAACGATAGCCCCACGATCCCCATTGAGACCGACAGCTTTCGCATAAAGATCAACCACTTCAACCTTCTCTTGTCCTCGCTGGATTTCAAACGTATAGAACATTTCTTTGACTTCATCCGTAACTGTGACCTTCCAACAATTATTTTCTTGCTTCATTGGAACTGTCATCACACGATCCTTGTCTTTAACCTCTCCGCTTTGATAAATAATGACTGAAACTGCATCAGCCTCTGGCGTCCAGCATTTAAAGGTTATCGCATGCTCTTGAAAGGTTACGCCAAGGTCGTTTCCTTGGTAAGTATGCTCTTCCAAAAAACAGATTCGCTGATCGATTTGAGCTTTTTTATCTGAATAATTATCTGTTTGACCCATCAAGATTCCTCCATCACTTGTTTCTTTTTAGTCATAAAACACCTTACTTTTTGCTAATTCTACCTTCTCATATTTCTTGAAAATTGCCAACAATAAACCCATACTATTCGTTTACAAGAAAATGAATGAGCCAAGAATTTTTATAAAGCAAGAAGCCTATCAAGTAATGAAAAAAATCAAAAAACAGTTTATTGTTATTTTAAAAACCAGCTTCGATGACTGATTGTGGTAATATTTCTCGATAAATATACATAGGATCAATCAGTGTACGATAAAAATAGTCTTTAATATCTTGTAAAAATTCTTCTATTGCTTGCATATTCTCTCCCCGTACATAAGTAAGAACGAGACCAGAAAAGAAAATCAAACTTTCATTATGCAATTTTTCAATGTCTTCGCAATTTGCTTTTTGATATACTTCGGATTCAGCCATTGTCTCTATAAACAATGACAATGATTGATCTCTTAAATAGGAACCACACCCTATATCATTCAAAAATAACGCAAAAAATAAGTTCCTATTTTGGCTGGCAAACAAATAATAGTTAAGCCAAAACGTATACAATGGATCATCCTCTATCTCCTTTTTCAAAGAAAGCTCGTGAATCTCTGCCAAAACATCATCAATCATTGCCTGTTTATAATTTTGCATATTCGAAAATTGCAAATAGATCGGTTGTGTAGAAATCTTTGCATATTTCGCAATTTTTCTAACAGTGATGGGAGTATACAAATATTCTTCTAAATGACTGCGTAACCTATTGATTAAATATTTCTTTGTGATTGTTTGTTTTCTCATTATTAACTCCTTTCCTGATAAACACACACTCTCTTACTAACTTCTTTCGTAGCTGGACTGAGTATCGTGTGTTTTTTATCAAGCAACTTTTCCAACAGCAATTACCTAACACAACAACTATACGTTTGTCTAAAATCCTAACAACTTTTTATTAGTAATACTTTACCAAAAGAATCTAATATAAAATAATCAATATTTTCACCGTACGATGAATTTTAAGTAAGGAAAAATGACTGGAAGCAAAAAAAAATAGGAACAACCTGGAAGTTACTACGTCTTGAGACTGATTTCCACAAATCGACTTGCAAAACTATACTATGTTTTATATAGTATTATGTATAAGGTGGTGTAGTCATTGGATAGTCAATTGAAAAAAGGGATTATCGAATTCTGTGTGTTAGCTTTTTTACAAAGAGGAGACTCTTATGGATATGAAATCGTTAAAAATATTTCTCCTCTATTGCCAATCTCTGAATCAACTTTATACCCTATCTTGAAACGCTTAGAGGCAAATAAAAAAGTTTCGACTTATTCAAAAGAACATAATGGCCGGCTGAGAAAATATTATCAAATCACTGCTCATGGTCAAAATAGTATCCATGAATTTTTGACTATTGATTGGCCTCATTTAGAAAAAATTCATCATTATATTAAAGGAGACAATTGACATGGATCGCATAACATTTATTAAAAGTTTAGCAGCTGAATTAGCCTATAAGACCAAACCAAGTGAGATTCATCATCTTATTGATTATTATGATGAAATGATCCAAGATTTGATGGAAGAGGGACTCTCTGAAGTTGAAGCTGTAGCCAGATTAGGGACTCCTCAAAGTATTGCTCAAAGTGCTTTAGGTGCCGAAGAAATTGTCGTAAAAGTTCCTCGGCGTTTTCATCCATTCTTATTAGTGATAATTTTTCTAGGATTTCCTCTATGGGGAAGCTTACTGTTAACCGTTCTATTGTTGATGCTTAGTGGTTTGATAGTTATTTGGTGCCTTCCATTCAGTACAAGTGTTATTGGCATAACTTCACTGATTGGCGGCATTGCAAGTGTTGTTTTAAGCCCTTTACTACTATCTCAAGGTCTTCACTTTTCTATCACCCAGCTAGGTCTAGGCGTCACGATGTTCGGAATAGGGTTAGTATGTATGATTTTTACTTATATGCTTAGTAAACCCATCTTAGGTTGGACGCAACAGTTTATTCATTTGCCTAAAGCGATATACAAAAACTTTCAAAAGCAGGTGGTAAGATGATCAAAATAAATAAACGTTTGCTACTAATGATAGGCGGGGCATTCATTTTTCTAGGGCTATTCATTTGTTTTTTAGGGTATGCATCATCAGGTTTTTCTCCTGAAGCATACATCGTATCTGACCGTCCTTGGTACCAACTTTTCAATTTTTTACAGATTAAAATATGTTCAAAGCAATGATTTCACCGAGCAATGAAATTGTTGAACTATACTTTTCTTCCTATGCATACTATTATGTAAGTACATCCTGTATCCTATTTTATAGGGTAAACAAGAAACGCCATACCATCCTATGGTGTTTTTTGTTTGTTATTTAACAAATATATTTAGATAAAAAGCCACTTCTGAGTTCAACCTCAGAAGTGGCCCTTTGTATAAATTCTATTGAATTTCTTGTACCGTACCTATGGGAAATAATTTTCTAAATAATCGTCGTACAATTGGTCCGGCAATCAATAATTGTAACGGCAAAGCAACAACTACATTCTTACCAATATTAGATAACCATGTCATTAATAGTCCTTGATTTACATTCGGATGCATTACAGCACCAAAAAGTGACATAAAGAAAACCATGCCGGCAATCATCATTGATGAGATTAGACCAATCTTTTTCCAAGCTGGGGTATCTTTTTCAATAAAACGGAAAGCAAATGCTTTCGCAGGACCTGAGACAATAAACCAATCTAAAATAAACGCAATACATATAGCAAATGGCAGTTCATTCCAAGCCAATTGAAAAGCTATTGCAGTAATTCCCACCTCATACATTAAATTGTAGACACTCATGAAGTACACCATAAAAAAACACATAAATGTCGTATAGATCAAACTTTCTTTTTTGTTAATCGGCATTTAAAACTTCCTTTCTTTTTTACATACTTGATTATTCTAACAAAATAAAAATTTTGGTGTAAGAATTTTTTTGAAAAGTTTCAAATAAAATTCAGTTTTATTTTTCAAACATTTCTATTGACTCTTCAAAAAGAAGTCAGTACAATAGCTTTTAGATTAAATCGTACAGATAACAAGCAGTAATGCTTGTCGAGAGAGAGGCGGTTTCTATTTATTTAGAAACTGGCTCTTTTTTTATGAATTTTTTTAGAGGTGATAATATGGAGAAAAAAATAAAATTGTTAGGCGCTATTATAGCAACCGGTATTATGTCATTTGCTGGGGTATTGATCGAAACAGCTATGAATGTAACATTTCCGACTTTGATTAATCAATTCAATCTTTCTACTTCAAATGTGCAATGGGTTACAACAATCTATTTGCTGGTGATATCGATCATCGTACCAATTTCTACTTTTCTTTTGAAACAATTTCAAATTCGAACATTATTTTTGGCTGCCAACGGGTTGTTTTTAGCAGGATTACTGATTGATTTCCTCTCCCCTTCCTTTGCTATCCTATTACTTGGCCGTTTACTTCAAGGGGCAAGTACAGGAATTGCTTTACCGTTGATGTTTCATATCATCCTTACGTACTCTCCTTTGGAAAAAAGAGGAACTATGATTGGAATCGGAAATTTAACTACTTCAATTGCACCGGCGATTGGTCCTACTTACGGAGGTTTATTGACTTCTCTCTTGAACTGGAACTACATTTTCCTCTTCTTAATACCCGTCTTATTGGTCTCATTGGTTTTAGGTCTTTATTCAATACCTAAAATTGCAATTGAAAAAACTGGTCGTCTGGATTTGTGGAGTGTTTTGGGTATCACTTTTATGTTTAGTGGCTTTTTGCTTTTCTTAAACCAAATTGGTTCTCTTACGAGCATATTTCCATTAGCACTTGGCATTTTAGGTGTAGCTCTTTTCTATAAACGTTCCTTGCAATCTGAGCCTTTGATTCGCTTATCTGTATTCAAAAATCGTTCTTTCCGATTATTCTTATTCGGATTTCTTGTCTGCCAGTTTCTTTTACTTGGAATCTCATTTGTCTTGCCAAACTTTGTTCAAATAGTCCTTGGTCAGGACGCATTCACTGCTGGATTGGTTATGTTGCCTGGTGCGATTGTAGGTGCTGTTCTAGCTCCTCTTTCAGGCCGTATGTTGGATAGCATCGGACCTAAAAAACCGATTATGATTGGTCTTGTATTGATTACTTTTGGCTGGTTAGCGTTGGCCTTGCTATTGCACCTGACGTTTTTGTGGGCGTTTATTGCTGCCCATGTCTTTTATATGATCGGAATCGGTTGTTCGTATAGCAATATGATGACTATGGGGTTAAGTAAAATTGACCAACATTTGGCCGCCGATGGAAATGCCGTCTTCAACACACTGCAACAATTTTCTGGCGCTGTCGCAACAGCTTTAGTTGCGACAATGATCGACCTTGCTCAAAAAGTAAGTCCCGATTATATTTCCGGAACAATTTTAGGGTCACAAATCGCTTTATTCTTCCTATGGGTGCTAGTATTGCTAGTCGTATTTCTAACTTTGCGCTACTTTTATAAAGAACATGTACGCCAAACAAAATAACCCTTTAAGAAAAATAAAACAAAAAAATACGGCTCATGAATGGAATGATAGCTTCCTTTCATGAGCCTACTCTTTTTTATTTAGCGGACTTCAGCAGCCCCTACTCGATCATGCGCGTGTACACTGCCGGTTTTGTTGATTGTCAGCTGATTGATCTTTTCAGCGTTCGTAAGAACCGTAACAACATCTGTTTTCTTTCCAGCTTTGGTAACAGCTTCTAGATCCATCTCAGCAATCAATGTATCTACTGTGACAGCATCACCTTCCGACACTTTGACAGTGAATGGTGCGCCTTTTAATTCAACGGTATCTAATCCCATATGAACTAAAACCTCTGCCCCACCAGGAGTCAAAATTCCAATTGCATGTTTTGTTTCAAAAATACTTGAAACCGTCCCTGCAACAGGAGCATAGATTTTTCCGTTACTTGGACGAACTGCATAGCCATCACCCATCATTTTTTGTGAAAAAACAGGGTCTTCCACTTCACCGATTGCAATGATTTGACCATCTGCCGGTGCATAAAGCATTTCCTCAGTTACAGTAGTTGCTGCATTCGCAGAAGAAGTCATTGGGTCTACTGTTGTCGCTGTATCAGTAACACCTGTGTCTGCAAGAGCCAGTTCTGGTTCCAACTTATTTAAGACACTAACTTTTCTAAATATAAAAGTAAAGATGAACGTTACTACAATAGTCACACCCATCGAAAGGAAAACCATTGGGTAATCTTTAATTTGGAAAGATAAGAATCCTGGAAGTCCCCCGACACCAATACCTAGTGCTCTTGTATTTGTAGCAGTGATCAACATTCCGCCAAATGCAGAGCCAACCATAGCTGCAAGAAATGGATAGACATATTTCAAATTAATCCCGAACATAGCAGGTTCTGTTACACCCATATATGCAGAGATTGTTGCAGGTACGGATACTTGTTCTTCTTTTTTATTCCCACGATGAAGGAACCAAATAGCTAATACTGCTGTACCTTGGGCAATATTTGATAGCATAATCATTGGCCAAAGATTCGTTGTGCCATAATCTGCTACTAATTGTGAATCAATTGCTAGCGTAGTATGATGTAAGCCTGTGATAACGAGCGGCGCATAAAGACCACCAAAAATAAAACCAAATAACCAGTTTAATGATGATGTTAAACCAGCATTTACTACCCAGGAGATTCCTGAACCAATTTGCCAGCCGATCGGACCTAAAATCATATGAGCTGCTAAAATAGTTGGTAACAATGAAAATAGAGGAACAAAAATCATAGAGACTGCTTCTGGAATCCATTTTCTAAAGAATCTTTCCAAATAAACCAATAGGAACCCGGCTAACATAGCTGGGATAACTTGAGCTTGATAGCCAATTTTGTCAATTGTGAAAAAACCAAAATCCCATGTATAATTTTGAGCGATCTCCGCAGCACTGGTTGAACTTACAGAATAAGCATTTAATAATTGCGGTGATACTAAAGTAATCCCCAAAACGATCCCCAAAATTTGTGTAGCTCCCATTTTACGAGCAATACTCCAAGTAATACCTACAGGTAAAAAGTGAAAGATTGCTTCACAGGGTAACCATAAAAATCCATTGACCCCATTCCAAAAAGTAGAGGATTGCGTAATTGTTTGTCCACCTAAAGCCTCAAGAGGTACACCTTCTAGAAAATTTCTTAAACCCAACATTAAACCACCGACAATAATTGCTGGTAATAATGGCGTAAAAATTTCTGCTAATGTGCCAATGGCGCGTTGAACAATATTTTGGTTATTTTTTGCAATCGCTTTACTTTGTTCTTTAGAAACTCCTTCAATCCCAGATACCGCTGTAAAATCATTGTAAAACGTTGGAACATCATTTCCGATAATCACTTGAAACTGCCCAGCATTTGTAAACATCCCTTTAACACTTGGAATATCTTCAATGGCTTTCTCGTTTGCTTTCGACTGATCATTCAGTACAAATCGCATCCGCGTCGCACAGTGAGTCACAGCTGCAATATTTTCTTTACCGCCTACATACTCCAGCAATTTTTCAGCATCATCCCGATACTTCCCCATAATAATAAACCCCTTCCATTTAAACTTGTATATATATGTTTTTATTTCATGCTAATCATAACTTTATATTTACAATATTGCAAGCGTTTCATTCTATATTTTTTTCACTAAAGACATTTGTGAAAAATAATCATTCAGAACACGCTTTATTTTTGTTGGTACAAAAGGATTTTCATTCAAAAAGATAAACTTTGAGCAAATAAAAAAAACAAATCACTTTCATTTAACTTTACACAATAATTTAAAAAAACAGCCTTATTAAATTGAAAAAGCTTACAATATCGGTTATAATCATTTTGCCTGTATAGACAAGTAGAAAGGAGAGAATACTGTGAACAAAATTGAGATCACTAATGATCAATGGCTATTGGCCGACCACATGGGTGCTATATTCACGTTTACAGGGACCACCAATGAACGAATAGCAGCATTAAAGAAACAATTGGAAAAGAATCAAGAGGGAGGAATCCTTTCCGACTCATTCGTCTTTACTAACGAAGAAGGAACCTTTTCATTAGATCAATGGTTAACCGAAAAATTAAATCGAGCGTTTGTATGTGGAACTGAAGAAAGCTTTGAAGAGAAGCGTTTGGAGATTCCTTGGCAATTAGAATATTATGGCTATACTCCTGGCAAAGATGAGTACTCCGTTGAATCACTATTGACAGTAGGAAATGGCTTTATAGGGTTGCGTGGTACCACACCAGAAATGGAGATTTCCGATGCCAATTATCCTGGGCTTTATTTAGCAAGTCTCTATAATACGGCGGAGTCAGAGGTGTCTGATCGTACCATTACAAATGAGGACTTCGTCAATGCACCAAATCTGCAAAAAATTTATTTAGTCATTGACAACGAAAAAATCGATATCGCACAAAATACACTTTTATCTTTTAAGCGTCAATTAAATTTAAAAACTGGATTATTTACCTCCTTCGCTGAAATCGAAACACAAACTAAAAAGCAATTACGAATTGAAACACAAAAAATTGCTAATATGGAAAATAGTCATCACTACTCCATCCTTTACCGCTTTACTCCACTTAATTTTACCGGAGAAATCGACGTGATAAGTGAAGCAGATGGTTCGGTCTACAATTATAATGTCGCACGCTATCGAAGCTTGACAAACAAGCACTTGACCATTCAAACAACGGAGTATTTTAAGAGCAAAGCTCTGCTCATTGCCCGTACAAATCAGTCTGACATTACGGTTTGCCAAGCATCACAATTATTTTCTGATGACTTTTCTCTTGAAACATTAAAATCAGAAAAAACGGCAGAAAAAGTAATTCAAAAATTAACAATTTCTGCGGAGAAAAATAGAACTTATACTTTAGAAAAATCAGTTACTGTTGCTAAATATCAAATGGGAGAACAAACAACTACTAGCAAGCTGGCACTTCTTTCACTACCACGGTTTAAAGAAATGTATGCTGAATCCAAAGAAGCTTGGCGCAAACTATGGGAGAATGCAGCCATTACCATTGATGGGGATCTCATGTCACAAAAAATGCTGAATCTTCACACATACCATCTATTAGTGTCAGCAGCACCCAACGCCTATGAGCAATCTCTTGATGCTAGTATCACAGCCCGTGGTCTCCATGGCGAGGCTTACCGTGGTCATATTTTTTGGGATGAATTATTCATCATACCTTTTTATATTCTTCATTTTCCTAAAACCGCCAGAGAGATCTTACTTTACCGCTATCAGCGCTTAACGGCAGCCAAGAAAGCAGCCAAAGAAGCCGGATACCAAGGCGCAATGTTTCCATGGCAATCTGGTTTAGATGGAACAGAACAGTCACAAGAACTTCATTTGAATCCTATCAGTGGTGAGTGGAAAGAAGACCATAGCCGATTGCAACGTCACGTTTCTTTAGCGATTGCCTATAATGTATGGCAGTACTGGCATAACGTTCGTGACCGATCTTTTATGGAGCAATACGGTTTAGAATTAATTTTAGAAATTGCTCATTTTTGGCAGAGTGCTGCTACTTTGAATTCTGTCACAGGCCGTTACTCAATCGAAGGTGTCATGGGACCGGATGAATTTCATGAAAGCTATCCCAACAGTCAAAAAGGTGGGTTGAAAAATAATGCATATACCAATATGATGGTAGTGTGGTTGTTTGAAGAAGTGGAAAAATTACGCAACCAACTTTCACCAGAAATCTTTCAAAGTGTAGCAGCTAAAGTGCAGCTTTCAGAGGACAATTTCTCACAAATGACCGATATTCGTAAAAATTTAAGTTTAGAAATTAATCCCGAAGGAATTATTGCACAATTTGAAGGCTATTTTGATTTAAAAGACTTAGACTGGGATCATTATAGAGAAAAATATGGGAACATTTATCGTATGGATCGTATTTTAAATGCTGAAGGAAAAAGCGCCGATGCATACAAAGTTGCCAAACAAGCTGACAGCCTAATGATTTTTTACAATTTTTCAACAGCGCAAGTGCATCAAATCTTAGATGATCTTACTTACCGCTTACCCGAAGATTATGTAGAAAAAAACTTGCATTATTATTTGGCCAGAACTTCTCATGGCTCTACACTCTCTCGAGTTGTACATGCTCAATTGGCAGCAATGGTTGATCAGCAAGATCTCGCTTGGTCTTTATATCAAGAGGCTCTCTATTCAGATTACCGCGATATTCAAGGAGGAACCACCGCCGAAGGAATTCATGCGGGTGTAATGGCGGCAACTCTCTATATTCCGCTAACGACATTTGCGGGAATCGATTTTCGGGAAGATGTGATGCGTATTGATCCAAATCTGCCTAAGCAATGGCAAAATATTCAATTTAATATTCAAGTCAGAGGTATTAATTATCACTTTAATGTTACACATGAAACATTGACAGTTGTAGCTGACCAAAATACAACGATCATTCTTTCTGGCGCTACTCATGAATTAAAAGCCAATAAAGAACAATCTATCAACTATTAAAGGAGAGTAACATAATGAAAAAAGGGTTTGTTTTTGATTTAGATGGTGTGATTACAGACACAGCCAAATATCACTATATCGCATGGAAAGAACTAGCCGCTGAAATCGGTATTGAAATCGACTTAAAATTCAACGAACAACTAAAAGGGATTAGTCGTATGGATTCCTTAGAGCGTATTTTAACATTAGGAAATAAAAATGATGCTTATAGTTCAGAAGAAAAAGATGCTTTAGCAAGCAAAAAAAACACTCACTATGTTCAATTACTTCAAAGTCTGACTCCGGATGACCTTCTTCCGGGTGTCAAAACTTTTCTAGAAGAAGCAAAACACAAGGGGATTCCTTGTGCTATCGCATCGGCATCTAAAAATGCGCCATTTATTTTAGATAAATTGGGTGTCATGCAGGATTTTGATGTAATCGTTGACCCAGCCACACTTTCTAAAGGTAAACCAGATCCAGAAATCTTTATCCAAGCTGCAAAAGGGCTGAACATTAAACCTAGTGATGCAGTTGGTTTTGAAGATGCCCAAGCAGGTATTGATGGCATTAAGGCAGCTGGCATGTATGCAGTTGGTGTCTATTCTGGTGAAGAACTGCATGGAGCTGACACAATCGTCGAAAAACTGACGGATCTTTCAATTGATGAATTATTGGCCAAATAGCCGATTGCTTTTCAAAAATGCCCTCGCTATAATAGGCAAGAGGAGGCAATCCCATGAATAAATTCAAAGAGATATTTTTGGATCTTGAACAAAAGATACTGTCAAACGAATACCCGCCACACTCTCTTTTACCTAGTGAGAACCAATTAATCAAAATGTACAGTGTTTCTCGTGAAACGGTTCGAAAAGCCTTGAATCTTTTAAAAAATGCTGGCTACATTCAAAAAAAACAAGGAAAAGGTTCAATCGTTTTAGATCTGAATCGTTTTGACTTTCCTATTTCTGGTCTAACTAGTTTTAAAGAATTACAAGATACTCAACGTATTCCTAGTGAAACAAAAGTAGTTGAAATTCGTAAGATCGCCGTTTCACCAAAATTACATGGTATTACTGATTGGCCAGTTGCTTCTGAAGCTTGGAAATTGGTACGTCAAAGAAAGATTGATGGTGAAGTTGTCATTCTAGATAAAGATTATTTAGATGCTTCGATTATTGAAGAATTGCCTGAACGTCGAGCACAAGACTCGATCTATGATTACTTTGAAAATGATCTTGGACTTGAAATTGCCTATGCACAAAAAGAAATTACCGTGGATCCAGTCAATAAAGAATTAAGAGATTTAATGGACCTTCATCCTGATGATCAACATGTTGTTACTGTACGTAGTTTGGTTTATCTTGAAGACACACGCTGTTTTGAATACACTGAATCGATACATCGCTTAGATAAGTTTCGATTTGTAGACTTTGCGCGCAGAAGAAAAATCTAACCTCTCTTAAGTACTAGGCGGCTTTGATTAATTTTAATCCTGCTAACGAGGGCTAAACTATTTGATAAAAAAGAACCTTGGCTTTAAAAGCCAAGGTTCTTTTTTATGCTATTTAGCGTAATCAGTTGCTCGCGTTTCACGAATAACCGTTACTTTAATATGTCCTGGATAATCAAGATCATCTTCAATTTTTTTACGGATATCACGTACTAGACGAACCGCATCTAAATCGGAAATCTCTTCTGGCTTAACCATAACTCGTACTTCTCGACCTGCTTGTACAGCAAAACTTGAATCTACACCTTTGAAGCCATTCGCAATATTTTCTAAGTTTTGTAAACGACGGATATAGTTTTCCAACGATTCGCTACGTGCACCTGGTCTAGCAGCGGATAAAGCATCTGCTGCAGCTACCAGCACAGAGATAACTGAAGTAGCTTCTACGTCTCCATGGTGGGATGCAATTGCGTTAATGACTACAGGATTTTCTTTATATTTGGCAGCAAGTTCAGCACCAATCTCAACGTGTGAGCCTTCAATTTCATGATCAAGTGCTTTTCCAATATCATGCAGCAGTCCAGCACGTTTTGCTAACTGAATGTCTTCACCTAATTCAGCAGCTAGAACACCCGAAAGTTTTGCCACTTCAATTGAGTGATTCAATACGTTTTGTCCATAACTGGTTCTAAAGCGTAAACGTCCCAATATCTTGATCAAATCAGGATGTAGGGTATGTGCACCGACTTCAAAGGCTGCTTGTTCCCCATATTCACGGATGTGTTCATCCATTTCTTTGCGGGATTTCTCAACCATCTCTTCAATACGTGCAGGATGGATCCGTCCATCTTGGATCAGTTTCTCTAATGTCATTCGTGCAATCTCTCGACGGATTGGATCGAATCCTGATAGTACAACTGCTTCTGGTGTGTCATCGATAATCAGATCAATACCGGTCAATGTTTCCAATGTCCGAATATTGCGTCCTTCTCGTCCAATGATTCGACCTTTCATCTCGTCATTTGGTAATGATACGACAGATACTGTTGTTTCTGATACTTGATCTGCAGCACAACGTTGAATTGCTAGTGACAATAAGTTTTTCGCTTTACGATCTGCTTCTTCTTTTGCACGTTGCTCTGATTCTTTTACCATAATCGTTAATTCATGATTCAACTCTTCTTCCGTTGATTTCATGATCAACTCTTTGGCTTCCTCTCTAGACAAAGCCGCAATACGCTCTAATTCTTGCTGTTGCCCATCGATTAGTTTTTCTACTTCTTTTTCTCGCTCGTCAATTAATTGTTGTTTCTCACTAAGTCTGTTTTCTTTTTCTTCCAGTGAGTGCTCTCGTTTTTCCAAAGAATCATCTTTGCGATCAAGTACTTGTTCTCTTTGGAGCAAGCGATTTTCTTGTGATTTTAAATCAAGTTTGCTTTCTTTCAACTCACTTTCAATCTCTGACCGATAACGCTGATTTTCTTCCTTAGCTTCTAACAATGCTTCTTTTTTTAGAGTTTCTGCTTCTTTTTTAGCGCTTTCGATAATTCCAGTTGCAGAATTTTGCGCGCCATTGATCTCTTTTTCGTGACGAGATTTGGTCACAAAAACTCCTAATCCAAGACCGACAATTAAACCGATGATAGCGAGGAGAATGTAAAGTAGTTCCAATGAATCCACCTCCATACTATCTTTTACAATATTTTGTAGTTTTGATAAACAAATTAAAATAAATTATCAAGTTGCCTACTGCTATGTGGAAACCCACATAAGTTTATTCTAATGTTTGTACACAAGAGTGTCAACTTTAAATCCTATGTATATCACCTCCTGTAGGTTTCATTTTAACGTGCAGTTTTTATGAGCAGATCTGTTATTACTGTACAAAAAAAGCCAAACACTTGAATGTTTGGCTTCTTCTTTATCGTTAAACGATCTTATTCGTCTAATGGTAGTTCTTCTTGCGCATCTTCTGTTTCAATGACCGTTTCTCCGGTACCAATGCCGTACGCATCGCGAACACGAGCAGAAACTTCCATCATCATTTCTTGATGTTCACGCATATAGTTTTTCGCGTTTTCCCGCCCCTGACCAATGCGATCTCCTTTATAAGCATACCAAGCACCGCTCTTATCAACAATGTCTTGCTCTACTGCCATATCAAGCAACTCTCCCTCTTGAGAGATTCCTTGTCCATACATCATGTCTACTTCAGCAACTTTAAAAGGTGGCGCTACTTTATTTTTGACAACTTTGATTTTTGTCCGGTTTCCGATAATGTCTGTCCCGGATTTTAATTGTTCTGCACGTCGTACCTCTAATCGAATCGTCGAATAGAATTTAAGCGCACGTCCACCAGGAGTTGTTTCAGGATTACCGAACATGATCCCAACTTTTTCACGAATTTGATTGATAAAAATCGCAATTGTTTTGGTCTTATTGATTGATCCAGATAATTTACGCAATGCTTGAGACATCAACCGGGCTTGAAGACCAACGTGGGTATCACCCATCTCACCATCGATCTCAGCTCTTGGTACCAAAGCGGCAACCGAGTCGATAACAACAATATCGACAGCTCCACTTGATACTAAAGCATCAGCGATCTCAAGACCTTGCTCACCTGTATCGGGCTGAGATAGCAGCAAATCATCGATATTTACACCCAATTTTTGTGCATATTGAGGATCTAATGCATGTTCTGCATCAATAAAGGCTGCTGTTCCGCCACCTTTTTGAACTTCAGCGATTGCGTGTAAAGCAACTGTCGTTTTACCAGAACTTTCTGGTCCATATACTTCAACAATACGTCCACGTGGATAACCACCCACACCTAAAGCAACATCCAAAGCCAATGAACCACTTGGAATCGTCGAAATTTGTTGATCGACTTTCTCACCAAGTTTCATAATGGCACCTTTACCATAGTTCTTTTCAATCTTTTTCAGTGCAGCATCTAAAGCTGCTTTACGATCATCTGCCAAACGGATAATCCCCCTTATTTTCTTCACTTTCGTGTGTCAATTACTATGTTAATAATAGTCCTTCTTTTAAAAAAATGCAAGAAAAAACGAACAAACATTCGCATTATCTTAACAATTCCTTACGTAATAGATCTAATCCTGCCATTACTGCACTATGACGAACGTATGCACGATCTCTGGAAAAATGATAGCACTTGCTTTTCACACCTTCATTGGTTGCTAAAGCAATCCAGACCGTTCCTGGGCGTTGATTCTCAAGCTCATCTGGTCCAGCTACCCCGGTAAAAGAAAGGGCATAATCCGCTTTTTCTTTGGCTTGGGCAGCAAGCGCCATCGCTTCTGCACATTCCTTGCTGACAGTTCCATAAGCTGTTAGCAAGTCTTCATTGATTCCTAGCATCTTACTTTTTGTCTCTTTAGCATAAGTCACATAACCACCAGAAAATACACGGGACACGCCTGAGATGTCTCCCAGCGTCGCTTGAAAGAGTCCCGCTGTCAAACTCTCCGCAGCCGTCACAGTTTTTTTCTTTTCTTTCAGCATATCAACAACTACTTCAGCTAATGATGTATGCTCTCCATATCCATAAAAATATTCGCCCACTCTTGCTTGGATTTGTTGTTCTAATTCATCTAGTTTGGCTTGTCCTGCCGATTCATCCGTAGTTTTCACCGTCAAACGCAAGGTTACTTCATTGGGTTTAGCGTACGGTGCGACCGTTGGGTTCTTCTGAGAATCAATTAGATCGGCAAGTTCAGTTACTAGTGCGGATTCTCCAATTCCATAAAATCGCAATACTCGAGAAATCAACTGTTCTTCTGATGAAAACTCTGTCTGCAAAATTGGACGGGCTTGTTGGATAAACATAGGTTTCAGTTCACTTGGTGGTCCAGGCAACAGGAGATATGCCGCTGTAGCTGTTCGGTAGAAGATACCGATTGCTAACCCAGTTGCATTAGGTAACGCTGTACCATCTTTGAATACCAACGTCTGTCTCAAATTATTTTCTGTCATAAAACGCTGACCATTTTTGAAAAAGGTCAGCATTTGCTCATACCCTGCTTCGTCACGAACGAGCTCTTGACCGACATGCTGTGCAACGATTTGTTTGGTTAAATCATCTTCTGTAGGTCCGAGACCGCCGCAAAATACGATCAAGTCACTGCGATTCTCGGCAAGTGTTACTAGCTCTTCCAAACGCTTTGGATTGTCCCCTACAACACTATGATAGTAAACTTCGATTCCTAAACTAGCTAATTCTTCTGATAAGAAAGTTGCATTGGTATTCACCACCTGTCCCAAAAGCAATTCGGTCCCTACTGCAATAATCTCTGCCTTCATTTCATTACTCCTTCATTATCAACTACGTTGTAATTGATTTTTTTTACAAAAAAAGTTCAGAATTCCTCTGAACTTTTAGAAATTACATTGAACCTTTAAAAACACTGGCATTTTTAATGAAATAATCGATTCCAGAATAAATTGTAAAGATCAAACATACATACAACATGATTTGATCCAATGGAATGCCTATGAGTGAAAAAGGAAGATTGTTAATAAATAAGAAAATAATGGCAACCATTTGTGTTGCTGTTTTGATTTTACCAGGCCAAGCAGCAGCAAGAACTTCACCATGATGCTCTACTAACAAGAGCCTTAAACCGGTGACTGCTAACTCTCGACAAATGATGATAGAGACTACCCAAGCTGGAGCCTTATCCAATTCGACTAACATAATAAATGCAGTCATTACCAGCATTTTGTCCGCTAAGGGATCGGCAAATTTCCCAAAATTGGTAACCAATCCTCTGGAACGAGCAATCTTACCATCCAGCCAATCCGTAATGCTTGCAACAGCAAATAGAATGGCTGCTATCAGATGTGTTGTGAGTAAATCGACGCCTCCAACGTCCAATGTTCCTAAATCGAATGGCAACGCCAAAACTAAAATAAATATAGGAATCATTATGATGCGTAATACAGTTAATTGATTAGGTAAATTCAAAAAATTTGCTCCTCTCTGACAAATATTGTACGAAAAAAACGGAAATCATGCTACTACAGCACTTGCCATAGGAACAATGTTATCTTTCTAACTAATTAATCGTTCTTCTGATCAGTTTGTTTCTTGATACTCAATCGCTAAATGCACATTTTTTTGGAGCAATTTATACTGAGGATCATCGAAATCAATTTTTTGCCCGTTTGCCGCAATCTGGATATTTTGACTTGCACCAAGTACAATGGTTGCATTGGTTGCATTTTCTGGCAATGTCGTCGATTGGACTTCGCCCGCTTGTAAAGTATATTGGTAGACATACGCATTGTCTACAAGAATGCCTACCCAACACGAGGCATCTAATCCAGTTAACTCTAATTTAATTGGATTCGCCGCATCTTTAATTGAAATGCTGATATCTGATTGGGAAGATTCCCCTTTGGTCATAGTCATTTCTTTCTCACTAGATTCTGTGCTGCTAGAAGATTGAGTCTCTGACTCGCTCGTTTCTTTGCTTGCTGTCGATTCCACCGTGCTTGAGGTTGATGTATAGGCTGAATTCTCAACCACCGGTGCCGAACTACCTTGAATCATAGGGGTTGAATGTCTGTCTTGCCAAGCCATATACCCAACAATACAGATAATAGTGACTGCTACTAATCCTAATAAAATCATTGGTAAGTAGCGGGATAAAAACGTTCCGCCTTTTTCCTCTACATGCAAAGCTTTTCTCGATCCGCTTACGGTCTCAGGTTGAGGTCTTTTAGGCAGTGGTTCTGCCAATGTATCTTTTCCATCAAATACAGAAACTAACTTATCTCCGTCCTCACCTACAGCGGCGGCATATTGACGAATAAATGCACGAACATAAAAAGTTCCTGGTAATTGTTCAAAACGATCGGCTTCGATTGCCTCCAAATACCTTTTTTGAACTTTTGTCATTTGCTGTAATTCATCTAATGAAATATGTTTATCTAAACGGGCTTGCCGTAATTTTGCTCCAATCGTAGTTTCGTTGGCCACTCGATCATCTACTCCAGTCTTTACTATTCATTTTATGGAAGGCAAACACTTGGATCGGAAATCCACTTCGTTTCTCCTTGTCATCCTTGGATTGCTTAATTGATAGGTTGTTTATTAAATATAACATTTTTACTCTTGATTTTTCATCATAAATGAAAATTGTTCAATCAGTATCATTTAAAGAATACCATAAAAAAAATTGACTGAGGATAACATTCAAACAAGTCGCAAACAAAATTTAATACTTTTTGATCTCATTACTCATTCTTCTACAAAAACAAGAGCCATCTATCAGAAAATGCATAGACGGCATCTTACACAATGACGATTAATCAGTTAGTTTTAGTTGGTAGCAAGTAAAACCGACTGAATGCTTTTTGATCAATGAATACTTTAGCAGCAGATCGAACATCATTGAGCGTGATTGAACGTATAACATCTGGCAAATCAAAGAGTGTTGTTTCGCCAAATAAGCTTTGTGTAAATTGATTAGCAATAAATTCTAATGAATTGAGAGATTGAAAATATTTACCCAGCATTTTTTTCTTAAGTAACTCAAGATTCTTCTCGTTCATTTCAGGATCATTTTCATAATTCAATAAAATTTCTTCAACCGCTTGAAGCATCTCTTCAGGGTATTCTGCATCTCCAGAAAAATCAGCAAAGTAAAAACTTCGATCCAAACTTACTTCGAAACCAAACGTATCATCAATAATTCCTTGATCATACAACCTTAAGTAATTAGCTGAAGTATTACCTAAAAGTAATTGGAACAATAAATTCAAAGATTGTTTATATCGTAGCAACTCCCGACCTTCCGTCGGACGTTTCTCCATATTCCCTTTGATACCCAAAACACCTTTTGGTCGCGTAACGGGCATCCTCATAATACTTTCTGGAATAATTTCTTGAACGGTTTCTTCCGGAAATTGACGCTTAATTTCTTTTGCTGCAGAAAAAGTTTTTTCTGCCTGGTTTTCTCTGATCCAGTTCATTGTCTCTTCTGGATCGATGTTTCCAACTATGAACAAAGTCATATTGCTTGGGTGGTAGAATGTATGGTAGCACAGATAAAGATCTTCTGCTGTGATGGCTGCTATACTTTCAACAGTCCCAGCAATATCAATGTGAAGCGGATGCTTTGGATATAGATTCTTAATGACACCAAAAAATTGTTGCCAGTTAGGATCATCATCATACATCTGAATTTCTTGCCCAATGATCCCTTTCTCTTTCTCAACCGTTTCTTTCGTAAAATAAGGCATCTGTACAAAATCTAAAAGGGTTTCTAAATTTTTTTGAATTTGATTGGTAGCCGAAAAAAGATAACTCGTTTTTGTGAAGCTAGTAAATGCATTGGCTGATGCTCCATGTTGCCCAAATTTTTGAAAGACATCACCGTCTTCTTTTTCAAAAAGTTTATGCTCTAAGAAATGGGCAATACCATCTGGTACAGTATGCATCGTTTCATTCGCATAACCAAAATGATTATCGATAGAACCATAATCTGTACTAAAAAGACCGTATGTTTTATGAAACCCTTCTTTAGGTAATAAATAAACTGTTAATCCATTGGGTAATATCTCTTTATACAAGACTTCATTTATTTGATTATAATGTTTTTTATTCATGATCAAGCTCCTTATCTAAAAAGAATACGGCTTGAAGTTCGATCTTTTGAGCAATTTTTTGAACATCTGTGACCGATACCTCTTCCAAACGCTGTATAAATTGCTCTTCACTCATTTTAGTATTCGGTACCCACTGATTAAGATATTCTGTTTCAATCAAAGACTGTGGACTATCCAACGATAACAAAAACTGATTTTTAAGCATAGCTTTTGTCTGTGCCAATTCAGCCTCTGTAATTTCTCCTCTTTGTAAACTTTGAAGTTGTTGTTCAATCAAAGTAAAGACTTGATCCCGGTTACTGCCATCAATTCCTGTTTGAACAGATAAATAACCTCGAAATGTATCCACATTACTTGATGCATAGTAAGCTAAGCTCTCTTTTTCTCTAACATTCATAAATAGTTTTGAATGAGGAAATCCGCCAAATAATCCATTAAAAACCATGAGAGAGAAACGTTCCGGTTGATTATAATAAACACCCGTACGATAACCTAAGTTCAGTTTTGCCTGAGTCACAGGCTCTCTAACGATTTTCTCGCGGATAATATTTTCCAAATCTTGACGATAAAAAACAGAAAGATCTTTTTCAGGACGATTTTCAAAGGGGAGATCCTTCATAACTTCAATTACTTGATCTTCTTCGACATCCCCAATCACAAAAATATCTACAGCATCTTCTTTAATCATAGAACTATATGTTTCTGTTAGTTCTTTTGCCGTCACATCTTCCAAATCTTCAGGACGACCAAAACTTGGAAATTTTTGATTGTCACTTTTTGAAAAAAATAATTCTTGTAAGCTTAATGAAGCAAACGCCTGTTTATCCTCAGCAATACTTCTCATATAAGCAATCAAATTGCTTTTTTCGATCGTAAAATTTTTTGATTCAAATTCATCTTGAACAATATTTGGGAAAAAAAGCACTTCTTTCAAAAAAGAAACAGCTTGGGTAAATAGTTCTTCATCAGCAACATATTTTCCGTTGACGAACGACATCGCTGCATTGACTTGATGAAGATCCCCTTTTTTATTAACATTCATGCCAAAGCTTGCTCCATACAATTCTGCCAGTTGCGTACTAAAGGCTGTTTGAGTGGGATAACGCAAACTAGTTGTCTCTAATAAACTCGTCAATAATGTGCGTTTCGCAGCCGTTTCAGCCGCTAATTGCGAAGTAAATCGAATAAAAACACGGATTGTTTTATATTTTTTAGTCGGCAAAACCGTAAGTCGAACATTTTTTTTTAGTTCAATTGCCATAATGCACCTCTTATCCTCTCAAAAATCATCTCTTCAATTATAGCATAATGCAGAATTTTTCCAGAAAAATTACTCATTTTACGGGCGTATATTTTTATAAATCATCGTTTATTCGTTATACTAAGAATAAATTTAAAGGAGGTTTGTTTATGATCAAGGAATTTAAAGAATTTATTTTGCGCGGAAATGTGATTGACTTAGCTGTTGGGGTTGTCATCGGGAGTGCCTTCACAGCGATTGTCACCAGTTTGGTAGAAGGTCTTTTAACACCATTAGTTTCGCTGGTATTTTCATTTTTCGGCAGCGAAGATGCATTTTCAGGGCTTGTTTGGGAGCCTAAAAAAAATGTCGTCTTTAATTTCGGTCAAGTGATTACTGCAATTATTACATTCTTGATTACTGCTTTTGTTCTATTCTTAATCGTTAAAGCTGTGAATAAATTGCGCAATCTTCATCAAAAACCAGTTGAAGAAGAAGAACCAGAAGTTACTGCCGAAGACTATCTTCAAGAAATTCGTGACTTATTGAAAGTACAAACAGAATCCCGTACCAATATCACAACTAATGATATAAACCGTGATCCTTTTAACTAGATAGTTTTTTAGAATGATTCGAACAATAATGGATAGCTCTTGAAATCAGAAAAGCTCTGGCAAATACATGTCAGAGCAGAGAGTTATTCATGATTTGTTCATCTTTTTTTTTATAAGTAATGACTGCTTTTATTTCTCTTTTCTCATAACCACATGTAAAATTCCATCTTCATCAAAAGGATCGGAAACAGTGACAAAATTATATTTCCCGTAAAATTTCTGCAAATGCGCTTGAGCTTCGATTTCAATCGGAGCATTTGGATAGAAACGATTTAGTTGTTTGATGATTTCTTGTAGCAATTGATCCCCATGCCCTTGTCCACGGAACAGAGGATTTACTAAAACTCGACCAAAATGAACCGTACCTTCGATAAAATATATCCTTGCATAAGAAACAAGTTGTTGCTGTTCATCAAAAATACAAAGATGTTTAGCAATCAAATCAATTGCATCTACTTCTTGATAGGGACAATTTTGTTCTACGACAAACACTTGAGTACGTAAAGCAGCGATTTGGTGAAATTCTAATCCGGTCATCTCATGCAACTCTTTTATCATAACAATCATTCTACTATCTCCTAACTAATCAATAATAAAAAATACAAAAAAAGAGCTAACATTTTGTCAGCCCTTTTCTGATCAAACAGCTTTTGTTAAAAATTCAATCTCAACCGTTCGAGTAAGAATATCCGAATAACTATAGGAAACACGTTCGAACGAATTTTCGTTTGGATCTAAATCCACGACAAACACAGAAGGGTATGTTTCTGTCAAAACACCACGGCGTTCCGTTTGACGTTTACGCCCAGTTTGAGCAACTAGCATGATTTCACTGCCTATACGACCTTCTAAATCTTTTTTGATTGTTGCTAAAGTTGTTGGCATCGCATTCACCTCAAGCAACAGTATACTATAATTTACAGAAAATTTCAAGTTTACCATAAAATAATTATTCTTTCAATAAGATTTTCTCTAAGGGTTCATAAGAAGCGCTCTCAATTTCTTTTTGCCGCGGTTGTAAGCGCTTTTAATTTGTTGCAGTGGAAGTTCTGTTTGTTCTGCAATTTGTTCAAGTTCTAATCCTTTCAAGTAATTCATTATAACGATTTGCTCTAACTTCGAAAATGGCGAATCGTATTTATTCATAGTTTCTTGAAGCATTAAATACTTCTCCGCTTTTTCAGTTTGTTCATTTTGATCGGAGAGAAAATTTGGTCCTTCATGAGAAATTTTTTCTTCAAGAGAAGAAGAATTTAATTGTGCTTTTCTTTTTTGTGCTTGTTGCAACCGTAATAAACTGCAGACGCGATTTTCAAACGAGCGTTTGAACAAAACTCCTAGTGTTGTTCCACGGTTTTCATCATAAGCTTGCAGACATTTGTTAAAAACAATACGGCCTTCTTGCATCCAATCATCTAAATCATAATCTTTGAGATAATATTTTTTGTACATAATCTCGACGATAGGGCGATACTTGAAAAACATTGCTTCAAATTCTTCTGAACTCCTACTGATTGATTCGTTTGATTTCATTTTGTTACGCTCCTTTTATGCTTAATTTTTGGTACAAAAAGAGCGTAACATATTCTTGTTCATTAGTTTCTCATTTAACGAACCATCTTTGTCCCTAACTCAAATCATGCAGTTTTTTTTCTAATTCAGCTAATTGTTCAGGCGTCCAAGGAGAGTTTCTGCGAAAATTTTCAAATTTGATGTCTGTTTGATGCTGATGGATTGCTTCTTCTGTTTTTTCAATACTTTTATAAAGCTCTCGAGCAGAAGTTCGCAACGCACCTTGAGAAAACACAACCCATTGTTCTGCTAAGTCACTCGTTGCAACTGTTACTTGAGTCAAACGGTCATTCAATTCTCCAGCGATGCGTTCGATATAGCTGTCAGCAGTTTCACCTTCTTCAGTAAAGATGACTTGTAACTGATATTTACTATAGCTTTGAGTAACACCGGGAACCAATTGCGCATCAAATACAACAATAATCTTTAATCCTTCGTATTTTGAATAATTGGATAATCGATGCAATAACGCCTCTCTTGCATCTTCTAAACGATCTTGGTTTTTTAATAAGACTAATTCAGGCCAAGCACCAATCATATTATAGCCATCGACGATTAGCAGGGGCGTTTTCATTGCGGCGCCCCATTTCGACTAGTAAAAGCTTGATACATTAATAACCCAGCTGCCACACTAGCATTCAAACTTTGTACATGACCAGTCATCGGAATAGTCAACATCTCATCAACATCTTTTTTCAATCCTTCACTCATTCCTCGACCTTCATTGCCGATAATCAATCCCGCTGCCCCTTGAGCATTCCACAAACGGTAATCAGTTCCTTTCATATCCGTTCCAAAAATCCAAAAACCAGCTTGTTTTAGTTGTTGAATCGCTTGGCTTAAATTGGTGACACGAGCAATCGGAATATGTTCTACAGCACCAGTAGAAGTCTTCACGACTACAGGAGTGATTCCTACTGCACGGTGTTTCGGAATAATGATTCCGTCTACCCCACTAGCATCCGCTGTTCTCAGGATTGAACCAAAATTATGTGGATCCTCTAAATTGTCTAAAATCAAATAGAATGACTGCTCTTTTGTTTGTGCCAATAATTCATCCAGAGATAGGTATTCATAAGGGGTGATCGCTAAAATCACACTTTGATGGACGCCTTGATTGCTCATTTGATCGAGCTTTTGTTTTGGCACCCACTTGACTGGGACAGACTGTGCACGAGCAGCTTCTTTTAACCCATCGATTTTTTCCCCTCTGGCATCCTCTGCCATAAATAATTTATTCCCGCGTCCTTCTTTCAACGCTTCAATTACCGCATGATAACCGAATACAAAATTCTCATCTATCAATTCAGTTGTTTCTTCACGAAAATTCTTTCTAGTGTGCTGTTTATTTTTTACCGTGTTTTGACGCGACGGTTTTCTTTGTTTCTTTTCCCTCATCTTCTTCCCCTACTTTCTTGATACACCAAGCTACGAGCGTGTCTAAACGATCCTGTTGCTTTGTTAAGTGTAGATACCCAATTAAGGATTCAAAGCCTGTAGCAATGCGATAGGTGGTTACATCAGCATTTTTTGCACTGGTATGGCTTTTACTATTTCGTCCACGACGGTAAAAATCATATTCTTCTTCAGTCATTATTTCTTCATCAAGCATCTTTTGGATCAATGCCGCCTGAGCTTTTGCTGATACATAGTGTGTCGCCATATGATGAAGCTGATTAGGTCTTGTTTGTCCTTGTTCAATCAAATAGTCCCGAATGTATACTTCATAGACCGCGTCCCCAATATAGGCTAACGCTAGTCCGTTCAACTGTTTGTAATCTCTCATGCGTCTCTTCTCCACCGGGTACCTTGCGCTGTGTCTTCCAAGATAATCCCTTTTTCTTTTAGCACATCCCGGATTTCATCGCTTCGGGCAAAATCTCTTGCTTGTCTTGCTTGGATACGTTCTTCGATTAGTTGTTCGATCTCTTCATCTAAAAGTTCCTCACCCACAAAGTAAATCCCAAAGATGGCTAGCCATTCCTTGAATTTTTCAACTGCAGCAGTCAATAATTCTATATCGATTGAAGCACTTTCGCTGTAAGTGTTCAACCATTTTGCAAGTTCATATACTACTGTGATACCATTTGCTGCATTAAAATCGTCATCCATTTCTTGTACAAAACGCTGTTCAAATTCTGCTAAGATGGCATGGTCGGTTCCTTCTGGGGATCCTTCTTTACTATTTTGCAAACGAAATTGTGCATTTTCTAAGGCTGTTCTCAATTTTTGCAGATTTGTTTCTGCCTCTTTCAATGTCGTTTCACTGTATTTGATTGGACGCCGATATTGGGTAGTAGCCAAAAAGAAGCGCAAAACTTGAGGATCAATTTTTTGAACCATTTCATGGACAGTAACGAAATTGCCCAAAGATTTACTCATTTTTTCTTCTTCTTCACCAATCGTGACATAACCATTGTGCATCCAATAATTAGCAAACGTCTTACCCGTTTTCGCTTCACTCTGTGCAATTTCATTTTCATGATGAGGGAAAGTCAGGTCCTGTCCACCTCCATGAATATCTATTGTTTCTCCTAAATGTTTGGTTGCCATAACGGAGCACTCGATGTGCCAACCGGGACGTCCTAGTCCCCATGGTGAATCCCAAGCGATTTCGTTTTCCTTAGCCGCTTTCCACAAAGCAAAATCTAACGGATCTTCTTTGATCTTTTGTTCTTCACCCGTTCGTTGACTGGCCCCAACTTCTAATTCATCAATTGATTGATCACTTAACTGACCATAGTGCTTGAATTTACGTGTACGGTAATACACATCATTATTTGCCATATAGGCGTAACCTTTATCTACTAATACTTGAATAAACGCAATAATGTCTTCGATGTGATCCATTACTCGCGGATTTAATGTAGCTGGTTGAACATTTAAAGCCGCAGTATCTTTATTGAATGCTTCGATAAAACGATCTGCTATTTCTGGAGCAGAAGTTTTCAATTCTTTGGCGGTCCGAATAATTTTGTCGTCAACATCGGTGAAGTTCATTACGTAATCGACTTCATACCCTCTATATTCTAAGTATCTGCGAATCGTGTCAAAAGATACTACACTACGTCCGTTGCCGACGTGGATATAATTGTAAACTGTTGGCCCGCAAACATACATTTTCACCCTACCTTGTTCGAGAGGTTGGAAAACTTCTTTTTTACGTGTTAACGTATTATAAATTTTGATCATCTTGGCTAACCTTCTTTCCTTTGATTCTTACGACTTTGGCTGGTATTCCTACAGCAGTCGCTTCATTTGGGATATCACTAAGAACCACTGCACTAGCACCGATTCTGGCGCTTTCCCCTATTGTGACAGGGCCAAGAATTTGTGCATGAGCTGAAATGAATGCCCCTTTTTTTATGGTCGGGTGGCGCTTCCCTTTTTCTTTACCAGTCCCGCCTAGTGTTACACCGTGAAATAATACGACGTCATCTTCAATAATAGCTGTTTCTCCAATTACAACACCCATCCCGTGATCGATAAAAACCCCTTCGCCAATCTGAGCACCAGGATGAATCTCGATGCCTGTCAGAAAACGCCAAAACTGGGATGTGAGTCTAGCTAGAAGAAAGAGTTTTTTTTGAAATAAAAAATGCGACCAGCGATGCCAAAACAATGCGTGAAAGCCCGGATAAGACAATACGATTTCCAGCGTTGATCGAGCTGAAGGGTCATTTTTTTTCGCTGCTGCAATTGCTTTTTGGGTCCAAGTCATCTTCTCACCTGCTTCCCCTATTGATTACTTACATACAAAAAAGCATCTTTCAAATAAGTTTCCTTATTCAAAAGACGCTCAACCACGTGGTTCCACTTTTGTTCACAGAATTTTCTGCCTTGGTGCAGGTAACGTCTGCTGCCGTTTTTGACTTGCGCCAAAACCACTCCTAGGTGCATTTCCTTACTTTTTTTAATCACTCTCACCACCCGTGATCTCTCTTCAAAAAAAAGGTAAGTACTTCGTCTATTCTTCGTGTTTATAATACATTATTTAAATGATCAAGTGCTTTTTCTTTTCCTAGTAATTCTACTGTATCCGGTAATTCTGGTCCGTGCGTTTGTCCTGAGACAGCAACACGAATTGGCATAAACAAGTTTTTGCCTTTGATTCCTGTTTCTTTTTGGATCTCTTTGATTGCAGCTTTTACTGTTGGTGCGTCAACTGTAGTCATTGCAGTCAATTTTTCTTTAAAGGCATTGAGTACAGTTGGAACAGTTTCACCCGCCAAGACTTCTTGCGCAGCAGCATCCAATTCAGGATGTTCATTAAAGAATAACTCAGAAACTTCCACAATTTGTGCAGCATAACTCATTTGTGGTTGATATAGTGAGACGATTTTTTTCAGCCATTCTCTTTTTTCTGCGGAAGGCTCTTCTTCAATTCGACCTGCTTTGATTAAATATGGCAAACACATTTCTGTCAACTGATCCAGGTCCATTTGACGCATATAGTGGTTGTTGACCCACTCCAATTTTTTAGCATCAAAAGCCGCTGGTGATTTGCTCAAGCGTTCTGGATCAAACATTTGGATCAATTCAGATTGAGAAAATAACTCATCTTCTCCTACTGGGGACCAACCCAACAATGCGATAAAATTGAACATTGCTTCTGGTAAGTATCCTAATTCACGATACTGCTCAATAAATTGTAAAATTGATTCATCGCGTTTGCTTAGCTTTTTACCAGTTTCGCTGTTGATGATCAGTGTCATGTGTCCAAATTGTGGCGCTTGCCAACCAAATGCTTCATAGATCATCAATTGTTTTGGTGTATTAGCAATATGGTCATCGCCCCGCAATACATGTGTGATTTTCATATGATGATCATCAACTGCCACTGCAAAGTTATATGTTGGCATCCCATCGCGCTTTTGAATGACAAAATCGCCGCCTACATTATCTGACTCAAAAACGATCTCACCTTTTACCATATCATGAAACTTATACTCTGTATTTCTAGGAACTCGGAAACGAATAACTGGTTGGATACCTTGTGCTTCTTTTTCCGCTTGCTCCTCTGGTGTTAGATTAGCGCATTTTCCGCCATAATGAGGCATTTCGCCACGTTCGCGTTGTTCTTCACGCTCTGCTTCTAGCTCTTCTTCTGTACAATAACACTTATAGGCACGATTGCTTGCTAGCAACTGATCAATCAATGGTTGGTACAACTCACCGCGTTCTGATTGGCGGTACGGTCCGTACTCTCCAGGGTTTGCAGGGGATTCATCCCAATCAATACCCAACCAAGCGAGATTCTCTAGCTGGCTCTTCTCACCATCTTCAATGTTTCTTTTTTGATCCGTATCCTCAATACGGATAATAAATTCGCCATCGTTATGACGTGCAAATAAATAGTTAAACAATGCTGTTCGGGCATTTCCGATGTGTAGATGTCCAGTTGGACTTGGAGCATAACGTACTCGCACTTTAGTCATCTTTTTCCTCTTCCTTCATCTGATTTGCAAACAATCCTTTGCTGTTCGGTTTTTACCTTCTAGCTTATAGGGAAAATCTCCGATAATAAAATAGTTCGCTCAGCTAGAATTGTACAATCATTAAGCAAAATAGTAAAGGCAACCGGCGTAAAATCCGCCAATTGCCATTGATTATTGCTAATTTTTTGTGTCTTCCTGATTATCGATTCCACGACTTGAATGAGCCGGTTTAGCAAATATCATTCGTCCCGCAGCTGTCTGCAGTGCGCTCGTAACAACTACTTGGATATGTTCATTCATGTAATGCTGTCCATCTTCAACAACAACCATCGTTCCGTCATCCAAATAAGCGACACCTTGTTGTCTTTCCGTTCCAGCTTTTACAACAAGTACATTCATTGTTTCTCCAGGAATCACTACTGGTTTAACTGCATTCGCAAGAGCGTTGATATTTAACACAGGAACATTTTGAAATTCTGAAACTTTGTTTAAATTATAGTCATTTGTAACCACAATACCATCAAGGATCTTTGCTAATTTGATCAATTTGCTGTCGACCTCAGAAATATCATCGAAGTCACCCTCATACATTTCAACAGCGATACCTTCTTCTTTTTGCAAAGCATTCAAAATATCCAATCCACGTCGACCTCGTACACGTTTCAAGCTGTCTCCTGAATCTGCAATATATTGTAATTCATATAAAACAAAATTGGGAATTAATAGGACCCCTTCAAGAAAACCTGTCTTAGCAATGTCGTAGATACGTCCATCGATGATAACACTCGTATCGAGAATTTTATACTTATGAAAATGATCAGCTATTTTACGATCAAGCATCTGTTGTTCTTCAACAGGTTCTGTTTTCTTGCTTTTAGAAGAAAAGATTTTTTTCCATTCTTCGATTCGAGTCGTGCCAATTTGAAAGCCAAGATATCCCAACAACGCCATTACTAAAATAGGCGCGATTCCGTTAATAAAAGGAATATCCCAATTATAAAAAGGAATCGATACAATGACCCCGATCATTAAACCAATAATTGATCCGATTGCTCCAAATAATAAATAAGTTAGACTCAATTCACTCAATTTTTCTTCAATTTTACGAATTCCAGCTGCAATATATTTCGCTAATAGCAAAGATAATAAAAAGAAAATAAGGGCTCCAAGCAAACTATTAGTGATATTATTGTTCAGCCATTCATTTTTTGATTGACCAATGGTTTGCCATGCAACAGGCATTAATGAGATACCTAAACTTGCTCCAGCAAGAACCATTAGCGCAGTAATGACTCGTTTCTGCATACACGTTCCTCCAAACTAATTTAGTACGAAGCTGAGACTCATAAACGAAAAAATCTTTTTTAGAAAGAGCTGGACAAAGATAGCACCTTCTGATGCAAATAGTTCTCAATAAACAGTCTTCATTCATTCTTGTTCTGATAATTTCGTTATTTTCGTCTCACCTTCGAATTTATTCTTTTTTTTAACTAAGACCTTATCAGAATTAACGAAAAACTTTTCGTAGGGTTTCCGATAAAGTTGACACACCTTCTACTTCGATACCTTTGGGCGGTTGCCACCCAGTAAGATTATTTTTAGGTAAATATACTTTAGTAAATCCTAATTTTTGCACTTCTTTTACCCGTTGTTCGATCGCATTGACACGTCGAATCTCACCAGTCAACCCAATTTCACCGATAAAACATTCCGTAGGACTCGTACCTTTTTCCTTATAACTTGAGGCTATGCTGACTGCAATTGCTAAATCGATTGCAGGTTCATTTAATTTTACACCACCAGCTGCTTTTAAATAAGCATCTTGATTCTGTAGAAGCAACCCAGCCCGTTTTTCAAGGACCGCCATGATTAATGAAACACGATTAAAATCCAATCCGGTAGTCGTTCGTTTAGCGTTACCAAACATAGTTGGTGTCACCAAAGCTTGGATCTCTACTAAAATCGGTCGACTGCCTTCCATTGCAACAACGATGGCAGAACCCGTAGCGCCTTCTAATCGCTCCTCAAGAAAGACTTGAGAGGGGTTGGCTACTTCTTTCAATCCGCCTGCTTCCATTTCAAAAATCCCAATCTCATTTGTCGAACCAAATCGATTTTTGACGGCACGCAAAATACGGAAGCTGTGATGCTTTTCACCTTCAAAATATAAAACGGTGTCCACCATGTGCTCTAGCATTCGTGGACCAGCAATTGAACCTTCTTTGGTTACATGTCCCACAATAAAAATAGCAATCCCGTTGGTTTTAGCCAGTTTTAGAAGTTCGGCAGTCGTTTCTCGAACCTGACTCACGCTTCCTGCCACACTAGTGATATCTGGTTGTGTCATCGTTTGTATCGAATCTATGATGACATAATCCGGTGTTAGATTTTCGATTGCCTTGCTTATCTCAGACATATCCGTTTCTGGATATAAATAAAATTCCGTATCAATGGCTCCTAAACGCTGGGCACGCATTTTTATCTGCTCTGCACTTTCCTCACCCGAAACATACAATACTTTGCCGCCAATAGCTGCAAGCTGCTGTGAGACTTGCAGTAAAAGAGTCGACTTGCCGATCCCTGGATCACCACCAATCAAAATCAATGATCCCGGAACAACACCACCACCCAAAACTCGGTTTAGCTCTGCTAGCTTGGTCTGTACTCGTGGTTCTTTCTTTGGTATGACATCAGCAATTTTTGTTGGTTGCATCCGTTGTCCCGTAAGAGTGGTCCGTACTCGCCGATCCGTTGTTTCTTGAATCACTTCTTCTACCATCGAATTCCAACTACCACAATTAGGGCACTTCCCTAAATACTTTGGTGAAGAATATCCGCAATTTTGGCAGACAAACTGACTCTTTGCTTTCTTAGCCATTGCAAACCTCCAATTCGTTATCTAGGACTGACTGCATGCGTATATCGAACAATCACAGGTCTGAGGAACCAAATCCTCCAGAGCGTGATTGACTGGTTACATCTTGATCCGCTTTTAAAAACGGCAAGAAGATCCCTTGACCAATTCGTTCACCTTTTTTGATGGTCAAATCACTGGGACCAAAATTCGTAAATTGAAACATGATATGCCCTTCATTATCAGAATTATTGTAATAATCACTGTCAATGACTCCGACACCATTTGTTAGTAACAAAAAACGTTTGAGAGGATTGCTCGAACGATTCGTTAATTGTAAATACTCTTCTTTTCCCATATATGATTTGATTCCAGTCGGAACCAGTGTCGGTTTGATTGCTTTTTGAACATCTTTAGCTGTCAACGCTTGGATGCCATTCATCAACCCCGCTTTCCATATACTAGGTATTACGACTTCTTCTGCCGCTTCAAAATCATACCCTGCCGCATGGTGTGTTGCGCGTTGCGGAAGAGCTATATCCTTATCTGCATATGTTGAAACAATTTCAAATCCACGTGTCTTCATCTTTTCCTCCAATTAATAAACATATAGTCATTTTAGCATAGTAACCCTTGTTTTCTTTAATGAAAACAAAATTAACAGAAACTCTTTATATTTTCTTCGCTTCCGCAGTCAAAAAAACGAAGAAAATAGAAAAAGGACATGACGAAAGGCTATTTTGCTAGTACAATAGAAAAAATATTATTTACTGAATTCAGAAGAGGTGGTTACATCCATGCGAGAGAAACTAAAAAAAGCGAATCGAGTCGTTATCAAAATTGGGACCAGTTCCCTCGTCTATCCCAATGGAAATATCAACTTCTCGAGTATTGATGAACTGGCTTTTGTTCTGTCCGATCTAAAGAATCAAAACAAAGAGATTATTCTCGTTTCTTCTGGTGCTATTGGTGTAGGGATGAATAAACTAAACATTCCACAACGTCCTGTAGAAATCCCCCAGCAACAAGCTGTTGCAGCCGTGGGGCAAGCCGAATTAATGAATATTTACAATCACCGTTTTCAAGTTTACAATCAAAAAACTGCTCAATTATTGTTGACTCGAGATATTATTGAGTTTCCTCAAAGTCGAGAAAATGTATGTAATACATTGGAGCAGCTCTTAGCGATGGGAATTATCCCAATAATCAACGAGAATGATACAGTTGCCATAGATGAGTTGGACCATCTTACTAAATTTGGTGATAATGATCAATTATCTGCAATTGTAGCGCAGTTAGTCCATGCGGATCTGTTGATTATGCTATCCGACATCGATGGGTTTTATACTGCTAATCCGCTACATCATAAAACTGCTAAACTTTATGATGAAATTACTGAGATTACACCTGATTTAATGAAACAAGCAACCGGAAAAGGAAGTCCGTATGGAACTGGTGGCATGTCAAGCAAATTAAAAGCTGCGGATCGTATTCTCAAAACAGATGCCACAATGATCTTGGCGAATGGGAAACAGCCTAAAATCATTTTTGATATCTTAGCTGGCAAAAAGGTTGGCACTTACTTTTACAAGGAGGAAACATTATGATCGATTTAATGCAATTGGGAAAGCAAGCAAAAAAAAGTGCGGCCTCACTTAGCTTACTAACCGCTACTGAGAAAAATCACTTACTATCAGCTATGGCCGATACACTTGAAAGAAATCGTTCACGAATTTTAACAGAAAATAAAAAAGACCTTGCTGCTGCAAAAAAAAATGCATTAAATTCAACTTTAATTGATCGCCTAGAATTAACTGATGAACGAATCAAGGAGATGGCAACTGGTATTCGAAAAATCGTTCAGCTCCCTGATCCACTTGGAATCGTGGACAAAATGTGGCGCAATAGTGATAATCTCTTAATTGGTAAACAACGTGTACCATTAGGTGTTGTGGGAATTATTTATGAAGCAAGACCCAATGTTACAACAGATGCTGCCGGTCTATGTTTCAAATCTGGGAATGCTGTCATTCTGCGAGGAGGTAAAGAAGCCTTCTACTCAAATCAAATCCTTGTAAATCTTTTGCAAGAAACATTAAGCGCCAATGGATATTCACCCTATTCTATTCAATTTGTTGATGACACCAGTCATGCAGTGGCTGATCAAATGATGCGCTTGAACAAGTACTTGGATGTACTGATTCCACGAGGCGGTGCTAACCTCATTCGTCGTGTCAAAGAAACAGCAACAGTTCCTGTCATTGAAACAGGAACAGGTAACAACCATATCTTTATTGACAAAGCTGCACAGCTTCCGATGGCTGTCGACATTGTTGTCAATGCCAAAACTCAGCGACCTTCTGTTTGCAATGCAATCGAAACGATCCTCGTTCATAAAAGTTGTGCAGCAGAATTTCTACCTTTACTAGAAAAAGAACTAAAAAATAAAGTAGAGTTGCGTGCTGATACTAACGCGCGTAACTATTTAATAAATGCGCAACCTGCTACTGAAGAAGATTGGCAAACCGAATTTCTAGATTATATTGTAGCCATCAAAGTTGTAGATTCCATCGATGAAGCAATTGCCCACATCAATCATTACAACACTAAGCATTCTGAAGCTATCGTCACGGATAACTACTTTGCCTCTCAGAAATTCTTACAAGAAGTAGATGCTGCTGCAGTATATGTCAATGCATCTACACGATTCACGGATGGGTTTGTTTTTGGTTTTGGAGCAGAAATCGGCATTTCAACTCAGAAATTGCATGCTAGAGGCCCAATGGGACTTGAAGCTCTGACTTCCACCAAATATATTATCTATGGAGAAGGTCAAATACGTAAATAAAAAAGCTGCTTGATTCCGGAGACTTCAATCTTTAAGTGATTTTCACTTTTGATTGAAAGTTTCTTTTTCAAGCTGCTTTTCTAATTGATTATGCTTGTTCAATTACAAATTCAACTGGTTCCATAGCGAAGAGTTGCTGTAAAACTGCATTTGCTTCTGTAAACAATTCCTGATCACAGGCTTTTTTCTGACAAACAATTCTTTGTTCTTTTGAAACAAATACTTGTGTAGCATCATTATCCACAAATTTCACTTCTTGATTCTCTTTTCGAAAAATGTAGCCCTCTTCTTCGTCTAATAATAGCTCTGTCTGCCAATGCTCATTTTGGATAAGTGGCATTACTAAAGATGCTACGTCCAGATTTTCTACAGAAACTTCTTTACCATTCTCTAAGTGCATCGTAAACGTTTCTAACTCAAAGGCCTGGCAAGCATTGCACCCTCCTTCCGTAATAAAATGTTTACTTTTGATAATTGCTTTCATGTTCTCACCTGCTTTTTTTTACCAGTTTACCTCACTAACATCTCTTTGACTACCGACGGAGAAAAAATTCCGCCTTAAGATGGATGTTCCACCTCTTCTTTCTTGATAAAATAAATTTAAGAAAAAGGCATAGGAGGATTTATTATGAATACACAAAGTTTGTTAGGTAAAATCGTAACTGTTGTAGCAGTTTTAGTTCTGGCTTCATTGCTCTTATCTCTCGTCTTAGGATTAATTGGCGGATTGATTGGTTTAATTTTTCGTTTTGGTATTCCTTTATTGTTAGCTGTTCTAATTGTTCGGTGGCTGACAAACGTTCGACAACGACCAAAAAAATACTATAACTAACAAAAAGACTTGGAGCATTATCTGTTCCAAGTCTTTTTTGATTATCCTAAAGCAACATCCAAAACCATCATCAGAATGAATCCTGTCATAACACCAAAAACTGCAAAATGCCGTCGACTACTAGCTGTTTGTTGTGCTTCAGGTATTAGTTCCTCTACCACTACATAAATCATCGCTCCCGCTGCAAATGCTAAAGCATATGGCAAAACGGCTGTCATACTTGTTACCAGCAAAGCGCCTATAACACCGGCAATCGGTTCAACGATCCCAGAAGCTTGTCCATAGACAAAGGCCTTATTACGACTCAATCCTTCCTGTCTTAAAGGAATGGATACAGCAGCTCCTTCGGGAAAATTTTGGATCCCAATACCTATAGCTACTGAAATAGCTGCCAAAACTGCTGCCCGAGGATCTTCCGAGCTGGCGGCTGCTCCAAAAGCCACACCAACTGCCAAGCCTTCAGGAATATTGTGTAATGTGATGGAGAATACCAACAGAATCGTTCGTTTTAAATGGCTTGGAAAGCCTTCTGTTTCATGGTTAGGACCAAAGTGCATATGCGGTAATGTTTTGTCTGCAGCATATAAAAATAGTCCACCCAATCCAAAACCAATACTAACCACAAGCCATGGGATATCCCCATTTTCTTCCGCACGAGCGATAGCAGGGTCTAGTAATGACCAAAAACTCGCAGCAATCATTACACCGGAAGCGAATCCCAACATCGTATTCAGAACATTTTTATTGATATCCTTAAAAAAATAAACAAGTGCCGCACCTAGAGCAGTCATGGCGTATGTAAATAAAGTACCAGCCAAAGCCTGCTGCCACGGGGACAGTTGCATTAACCATTCAACCAAAACATTTCTCTCCTCCTATCTTCTCCCTTTACTCTAGCATAGGAAAACGCTTGATTCTAGCCTTTTGTTTTACTCAAAATAATTCTAAGCTCCTTGTTTGATTGTAGGGAAATCCTTGAGTTTACTTGAAACTTTCAACATTCATCGCTATAATGCTAGGAGACTCAATGTCAATATATATAAAGTGAGGAAAAGAATTGATTACAGTAAGTGATGTAAGTTTGCATTTTTCAGATCGCAAACTGTTCGACGATGTTAATATTAAGTTTACGCCTGGCAATTGCTATGGTTTGATTGGTGCAAATGGTGCTGGTAAATCAACTTTCTTAAAAATATTATCTGGAGAAATCCAACCATCTACAGGAAATGTTTCATTAGGACCCGATGAACGAATGGCTGTTTTGAAACAAAATCATTTTGACTTCGAAGAATACCCAGTTATTGAAACTGTTATCATGGGTCACAAACGATTATACGATGTAATGAAAGAAAAAGATGCGATCTACATGAAAGAAGACTTTAGTGACGAAGATGGTATCCGTGCTGCTGAACTAGAAGGAGAGTTTGCTGAACTGGATGGTTGGGAAGCTGAACCTGAAGCCGCAGTTCTCTTACAAGGGTTGAATATCCCTGATGAATTACACCATGTCCAAATGAAAGAATTAACAGCTGGTCAACGTGTGAAAGTGTTGTTAGCACAAGCTCTTTTCGGAAAACCAGACGTCTTGCTCTTGGATGAGCCGACTAATGGATTGGATATCCAATCTATTAACTGGTTAGAAGAATTTTTAATCAACTTTGATAATACCGTTATCGTAGTTTCCCATGACCGTCACTTCTTAAATAAAGTATGTACCCATATGGCAGATCTAGATTTTGGGAAGATCAAACTGTATGTCGGAAACTATGATTTTTGGTTAGAATCAAGTCAATTAGCAGCAAAATTGCAATCACAATCAAATGCGAAAAAAGAAGAACAAATCAAAGAACTGCAAGAATTTATTGCCCGCTTTAGTGCAAACGCATCAAAATCAAAGCAAGCCACTTCTCGAAAGAAAATGTTGGATAAAATCACACTTGATGATATTCAACCTTCTTCACGCCGCTATCCTTTTGTAGGATTTAAACCAGAACGGGAAATTGGGAATGACTTGTTGCAAGTAGATAATGTCAGTGTGACTATTGACGGTAAAAAGATTTTAGATAATATCTCATTCACTTTGAATAAAGATGACAAAGTTGCTTTTATTGCCAACAACGACATCACAACGACTACACTATTCAAAGTTATTATGGGCGAGATCGTGCCAGATACTGGTAGTGTACGCTGGGGTGTTACAACACAACACGCTTACTTGCCAAAAGATACTACTGGTGAATTTGATACGGATACACCAATTGTTGATTGGTTGCGTCAGTATGCTAGTAAAGAAGAGGATGATAATACATTCTTACGTAGTTTCTTAGGTCGGATGCTGTTTTCAGGTGATGAAGTCTTAAAACCAGTCAATGTTCTATCGGGTGGCGAAAAAGTTCGTTGTATGTTATCAAAACTAATGCTATCAAAAGCTAATGTTCTTGTCTTAGACGATCCAACAAATCACTTAGATTTAGAATCGATTACTGCATTGAATGATGGCCTTATGGCTTTTACCGGCTCTTTACTTTTTGCCTCTCATGACCATCAATTTATTCAAACGCTCGCAAATCGAATTATCGCCGTTTCAAATAAAGGTGTTGTTGATCGTGCAGAGACTACCTATGATGAGTTCTTAGACAACAAAGATGTACAACAAAGAATTCAAGAATTATATAATTGATCTCCAAATGAAAAAGCCAAATGCAAGAACTCTTGCATTTGGCTTTTATATTTAAGAGAAAATCAATCACTGATCAAACGTGTTTTTCCGAATGAAAAAAGTGCCAAACAACCATATCCTGTATGGCTGGCAATTGTTGGTCCTAAAGGATAATGATAAATAATTAATGCTGGAAATTGCTCTTTCAAGAGTCTTAACACTTTTTCTGCTGCTTCGTCATCACCTGCATTTGCAAGATAAACCGTCTCTATTTGAGATTCACGCAGATTCGCTACTGTTTTATCAACAATTTTTTGAATTGATTTATTTCGACCTCTCACTTTATCGACATTTTTCAACTTTCCTTCTGTATCTACAGTAATAATTGGTTTAACATTTAATAGTCCGCCAATGGCCGCTGCTGTTTTAGATATTCTACCGCCTCTTTCAAGATGTCGAAGATCATCAACTGTCACCCAAGAATCTAGAGATAATTTATGTTCTTCTACCCACTGGCTGACCTCATGAAGAGACCAACCTTCACTTTGTCTTTTTGCTGCTTCCGCTACTAAAAAACCCTCTCCCAAACTAGCAGATTTTGTATCAATGAGTGTGATTTCAGCATGAGGGTATTCTTCTTTAAGAATAGCAACAGCTTGAACAGCGCTTTGAAAAGAACCGCTCATTCCAGACGAAAAACCTAGATAAAGTATCGGTGTGTGCGATTCTACATATGGACGAAAAAATTCAACATAACGTCCGACGTTGATTTGAGAAGTTGTCGGTTGTGCATTTTCTTTTAATTTTTCTAAAAACCACTTGGCATCAAATTGTTCACCCATATCATCGATATATTCTTTTCCTTCAAGTTCAATTGTCATAGATATATATTGAACACCCAATTCAGCTAATCTTTTTGCTGGTAGATCACAACATGAATCTGTAATGATTTGATACATAGGTACACCCCCCTTGATAACCTTATTATAGCAAAAAAAGAACAAGGCAGAAGAAATCATACTTGAAGACGGGAAAATCATCGATTTTCTTCTAAAATACTCTGCCTTGTTCTTTCTACTATTCAATTCTACTAATTAATTCTACCCACTGATTAGATTTGTGCCCAAACACTCTCTAATATATTCGTTTGATTACGATCTGGCCCTACTGAAAATGTTGAGATACGAACCCCAACTAATTCAGAGATACGATGTACATAGTTACGTGCATTTTCAGGAAGATCAGCTAATGTTTTGCATCCAGTAATATCTTCTGACCAGCCTGGTAACTCTTCATAGACTGGTTTACAACGATTCAATTCTTTTAGACTTGCAGGATAATGATAAATCAATTCTCCATCTAATTCATAAGCAGTACAAATTTTTACAGTTTCCAAGCCGCTCAAAACATCAATTGAATTTAGAGACAGATTCGTGATACCAGAAACACGTTTTGAATGACGCATGACAACAGAGTCAAACCAACCAACACGACGTGGACGACCAGTTGTCGTACCATATTCACGGCCAACTTCACGAATTTGATTGCCTGTTTCATCAAAAAGTTCTGTTGGGAATGGGCCATCACCAACTCTTGAAGTATATGCTTTACAAACACCAACTACTTTATTGATTTTAGAAGGACCCACTCCACTACCAATGGTTACTCCACCAGCTACTGGATTTGAGGATGTTACGAACGGATATGTTCCTTGATCAATATCTAGCATAACTCCTTGAGCACCTTCAAACAGTACGCGTTTTCCTTGATCTAGCGCATCGTTTAGAATAACTGAAGTATCCGTTACATATTTCTTGATTTGTTGACCATATTCATAATACTCTTCAAAAATATCTTCAAAAGCAATCGGCTCATCATCAAACATTTTAACAAATTGACGATTTTTTTCTTCAAGATTGATACGTAATCTTTCTTCAAAAATTTCTTTATCAAGAAGATCAGCAATTCGAATACCTACACGAGCGGCTTTATCCATATAAGCTGGACCAATCCCTTTGATCGTTGTTCCGATTTTATTGTCACCTTTAGCATCTTCTTGTAACTGATCTAATTTGATATGATACGGTAAAATAACATGGGCACGGTCAGAAATTTTCAAATTATCTGTTATTATATTATTCTCTTTTAGATAGGCAAGTTCCTTAACAAGAGATTTTGGATTCACAACTACGCCATTTCCGATCACGCTAATTTTATCTTTATAAAAAATACCGGATGGAATCAAGTGTAATTTATATGTCACTCCATCAAACTTAATAGTATGTCCTGCATTGTCTCCACCTTGATAACGTGCAATCACTTCCGCATTTTCACTCAAAAAGTCGGTAATCTTCCCTTTTCCTTCATCGCCCCATTGGGTACCTACTACTACTACAGATGACATTTAATGACCTCTTTCTTTATATATTGCACTCCATAAGTATTGTACCAGTATTCGATCATGGATTCAATCTAAAATCGAATGATTGAATCGATTAAAATGAAAAAAAGCAGAAAAAAACGAACTATATTTTATTTATTTTTTTTATACAAAGCTAAATACGAATAAAAAAAGCGACCGGCAATAGTACCAGTCGCAACCTATCCTATGCAAACTCAACTCTTGGAGATAGAGAGGAAAACTTATTGTATTCCTTGATAAACAATAATTCAACTGTTCCCCGTGCTCCACTTCTGTTCTTTTCAATAATCACTTCAATGACATTATTGTTTTGCGGCTCTTCACCGCCATCCTCTTCGTCACCTTCACGTTGATAGTAATCGTCTCGATAGAGAAATGCAACAATGTCTGCATCTTGCTCAATAGATCCAGATTCACGAATATCACTTAAAACTGGACGTTTATCTTGGCGTTGTTCCACCCCTCGTGATAATTGAGAAAGCGCAATAACTGGAACTTTTAATTCTTTGGCTAATTTCTTCAATTGCCGAGAAATCTCAGAGACCTCTTGTTGACGGTTTTCTCTTCCTGTACCTTCAATCAATTGCAAATAATCAATCAATATCAAACCCAAATTCCCTTTTTCCTGTGCTAATTTACGACAACGTGCTCGAATCTCGGAAATTTTGATTCCAGGTGTATCATCAATATAAATACTAGCATTCGACAAACTTCCCATGGCCACGATCAAATTGCGCCACTCTTCTTCTGACAGTTGACCGGTCCGTAAATGGCTGGCTTCAATAGATCCTTCCGCACATAGCATTCGATTGACTAATGATTCTGCACCCATCTCTAAGCTGAAGATGGCGACAGAACGATCTGTTTTTGTTCCTACATTTTGTGCTATATTTAGTGCAAAAGCTGTTTTACCAACAGCAGGACGTGCTGCTAAAATAATTAGCTCTTCTTTTTGAAGTCCAGCTGTCATTTTATCTAAAGCTGCATAGCCAGTAGGCAATCCGGTAATTTCTTCGTTATTTTGCGCTAACTGATCAATATTTTCAATTGTTCGATTTAACACATCAGCAATAGACTGAAATCCGTTGCTATTTCTTTTTTCTGAAACCTCTAAAATGCTTTTCTCTGCTTGATCGACAATCGATTGAACATCTTCATCTTGTTCAAACCCCTTTGTCACGATACGACTAGCGGTTTGAATCAAGTTGCGTAAAGTCGCTTTGTCGTCCACGATTTTTGCATAATAAGCAATACTAGCGGCCGAAGGAGAAGCTTGGCTAAGTTCTGTTAAATAAGTAAGCCCGCCGATATCTTCCAGACTATTACTTTTTTCTATTTCTGCTTTCAATGTGATTAGGTCGATGGATTCATTACGATCATTGAGTTGAATCATCGCTTGAAAGATAATCTGATGGCTGCGCCGATAAAAATCTTGTGGTTCAATAATTTCCATCGCATCAATAATTGAATCCGCTTCTAAAAAGATTGCTCCTAAAACCGCTTGCTCAGCTTCAATGTCTTGAGGCGGAATTTGATTTTGCCATACTTCATTCATGACTTTCGCTCCTAATCTAGTGTTCATTTATTCTACAGGATATCAAATCAAAGCACAAGAGAACCTCGATTACAAAAATATCCGCTTAAAAAATCCCAACATTTTACTGTTGGGAAACTTTTTATTCTTGTACCGTTTGGACGGTAATTGTAGCAGTTACTTTAGAATGTAATTTGACGGGCACCTTTGTATAACCTAATGCCCGAATGGGTTGTTCTAACTCAATTTTCCGCTTGTCCAATTTTATACTATATTGTTTGTTCAAAGCATCAGCAATTTGTTTTGATGGAATAGAACCAAACAACCGACCATCTTCTCCTGCTTTCGCTTTAATTCTAACAACTGTTTCTTCCTTTTCAAGGACTGTTTTTAGTTCTTCAGCCTCCGCCAGTAATTCCGCTTCATGTTTTTCTTGTGCTTTTTGTTTTCCTTTTAATTCGGCCATGCTTTCATTATTAGCTGGTTTAGCTAAGTTGTTTTTAATTAAGAAGTTTTGTGCATACCCATTTGGTACATCCTTAATATCTCCTTTTTTTCCTTTTCCTTTAACATCTTGCAAGAAAATAACTTTCATCTGTGGTCACTCCTCATTCTCTTTCTAACTTGTTAAGTTCTTGAATTAACATTTTTTTGACTTCATCCAAGCTTTTATCCTTGATTTGAGTAGCTGCATTTGTGAAGTGGCCTCCTCCACCAAGTGCTTCCATTAAAACTTGCACGTTGATTTTGCCAGTGCTTCGAGCACTAATACCGATCAACTTACTAGGCTGCCTTGTGATCACAAAAGCAGCATGAATCCCATTGATTGATAAAAGCGTATCCGCTGCCTTAGCGACTGTCACACTGTCATATACTCGTTTATCATCAGCTACTGCGATAACGATATCTTCTTTGTAATGTTTGCTTTTAGAAACTAGTTCACTAATCATTAAATAGGAATCTAAATCCGTACTAAGCATATATTGAACAAGTGAAGTATCCGCACCTTGATTTTTGAGGTATCCAGCTATATCAAAAGTTCTACCAGTTGTTCGAACAGAGAAATTCTTTGTATCGACATAAATTCCCGCCAATAAAGAAGTAGTGATAAATTTGGGAATTTGTGTTTTGCGAGTAGAACGATATTGTATCAACTCAGCGACTAACTCTGATGCCGAAGATGCTGTTGATTCAATATAAGTCAACAACGGCTTATCTGGAAACTCATCTCCGCGACGGTGATGATCAATTACAGCAATTTTATCAAATACATCATAAACTTTTTGTGAGATTGACATAGACGGTTTATGATAATCAACCATTACTAAGACACTTTCCTCATTGGATAAAGTTACAGCTTCCTCACCTGAAATAACAATTCGTTCTAAATCAGGATATTTCTTCAATTCTTCTAATACCCGTTCAATATCCGCAGTAATTTCTTTAGGATTTAAAATGATGTAACATTCACGTTCACTCATCATTGCCATATAAGCAACTCCAAAGGCTGCACCTAAAGCATCCATATCAGGGTACCTGTGTCCCATGATAAATACCTTTTTATTATCAGCAAATATTTTTTTTAATGTAGTACTCATAGCCCGAGAGCGAACACGAGTTCTCTTGGGCGTACCATCTGTATTCCCCCCAAAAAACTGTGGTTTTGCTTCCTCATCAGCTTTCTTCAGTACCACTTGATCCCCACCACGTACCAAGGCGATATCTAAATTATTTTGAGCTACTTCGCCTATTGTCTCTAGCGATTCTTCTCCGTAAGAGATTCCCATACTAATGGTTAAGGCTAAGTCATTCTTTTCAGCAATATTACGAACACGTGTCAAAAATTCAAAATTCCCTTTTTTCATCTTCTCAATATCTTCAATCTTGGCAACAAAAAGAAAGCGTTCAGAATTAATCCGCTTATAAAAGATATGATTTTCACTGGCCCAATCTGAAATCAGCGTCGTGATCAAAGAGTTCAAGTAGGATATTTGTTTGTCATCTTTTTTGTCAATTAGATCATCATAGTTATCAATTGAAATAAGTCCGATTGCTGACATAATTTAACTCCTCAATAAACTGCTATAGAAATATTAAACACTTTTATATTTTACCACATCTTATACGAATAAGCGATTTCCTAAATAAAGTTTCACGTGAAACTTTATTTAGGAAACCACAAATCAAATACCGGCAAAGATTTTTTCGTTATTTAAAGACAGAATTAAATAACAAATACACTAAATGTTTTTAGTAATAGTATATACAAAAAAAGTTGACAACTGTCAAAAACAGTTGTCAACTTTTGAATAGTAAAAATTATTCTTCGCCTACAAATGGAAGTAATCCCATGATACGTGCGCGTTTAATTGCAACAGTTAGTTTACGTTGGTTTTTAGCCCCTGTACCTGTTACACGACGTGGCAAAATTTTTCCACGTTCAGAAATGAAACGTTTTAACAATTCTGTATCTTTATAATCGATGTGTTCGATATGATTTGCAGCAATATAGTCTACTTTGCGACGTTTACGTCCGCCTCTTCTTTGTTGTGCCATTCTATTTCCCTCCTATCAATTTATTAGAATGGTAAATCATCGTCTGAAATGTCAATTGACGAGTTTCCGAATGGATCAGAATTATCTCGATCAAAGTTAGGCATTCCTGATGGTTGAGAGGATTGATTTTGATTTGTGCTATTGTTTCCGAATCCAGAAGAACCACTAGTATTATACGAAGTATTTCCACCGCTTTCGGTAGTGCGTCGTTGTTCAGAAGCATTACGAGATTCTAACAATTGAAAATTGTCTGCTACAACTTCAGTTACATATACACGTTGTCCTTGTTGATTGTCATAAGAACGTGTTTGGATTCTTCCAGTCACACCAAGTAATGTACCCTTACGAGCATAATTAGCCAGTGTTTCTGCAGGTTTTCTCCAAATCACACAATTGATGAAATCAGCTTCACGTTCTCCACTTTGGTTCGTAAAATTACGATTTACAGCCAATGTAAAAGACGCGACGCCAGTGCCGTTAGCAGTGTATCGTAAATCAGGATCTTTGGTTAATCTTCCTACTAATACAACATTATTAATCAAAGTTCATCATCTCCTCATCGCTTTGTTTCATGTGAAACAATTTTATTCTTCTTCTTTGACAATCATGTGACGGATAATATCGTCATTGATTTTAGCAAGACGGTCAAATTCATTGATTGCACTTGCATTTGATGGAGAAGAAACTTTAACGATGTGATAGATACCCTCACGGAATCCATCCATTTCATACGCTAGACGGCGTTTTTGCCAATCTTTAGACTCGATAACTTCAGCTCCGTTATCTGTCAAGATCGTGTCAAAACGTGCGATCAATGCAGATTTTGCTTCTTCATCAATGTTTGGACGAATGATGTATAAGATCTCATATTTCGTATTTTCCATTGATTATTCACCTCCCTGTGGTCTTAGGCCCCTAGTATATTCTAGGAGCAGAGAGAGTCGCCTGATTAGACTACTCACAAATACCAATTATACTTTTTTTTCATCCATAATACAAGATTAATTTTTTGACTTTTGACAGTAAAATTGCTTGCATCAATAAGTACGCACAAAATATTTTCATTTATTAAAAAAACTCCAACAACATCGTGTTGGAGTTACATTACTATTCATCATTCTGACTTTCAGAAGATATTTCTTCTTCTGTTTCAGAAACTTCCGGATCTACAGTGGCCATCGTGACTACTTTCGCTCCGTTTTCCATCTTCATTAAGCGAACGCCTAAAGTTGCACGTCCAGTTTGAGATACTGTTTCAACGTTAAATCGGATAATGACACCTTTGTCTGTAATTAGCATGATATCTTCTTTACCTGAAACTGTAGTCAATCCAGCTAACGGTCCATTTTTCGCAGTAATATTCGCAGTTTTTATTCCTTTACCACCACGCCCTTTTATTGGGTATTCTGAACCTTTTGTACGTTTTCCGTAGCCATTCTCTGTGATAACTAATACTTCACTATCTTCTTTGATCACAGAAGCGCCGACAACATAGTCATCTTCTCTTAAACGGATGCCTCGAACGCCTGCAGCAGTTCGTCCCATATCTCGAACCAGCTCTTCTTTAAATGTAACTGAATAGCCATTGTGTGTACCAATAATCATCACATCTTGCCCATTGGTTTCTACTACATTAACTAATTCATCATTTTCGCGTAACCCAATAGCAATCAATCCATTGGCCCGAATATTGGAGAAAGCAGTAACTGATGTACGTTTTACTATACCTAGCCGTGTCGTGAAGAACAGATAACGTCCTTCTTGAGGTCCTCCAGAAGCAGAGATAATCGCTTCGATGCGTTCGTTTGAATCAATACCTAAAAGATTGATCACAGGAATACCTTTAGCAGCTCGTCCGTATTCAGGAATTTCGTATCCTTTAGCTTTATAAACTTTCCCCATGTTAGTAAAGAAAAGTAAAGTATCATGAGTTGAACAAGAAATCAACGTTTTAACAAAGTCTTCATCGTGAATCCCCATGCCTTGAACACCACGACCTCCACGACGTTGAGCCCGAAATTCAGAATTTGCTACTCGTTTGATATACCCATTATTTGTCAGCGTAATGACAATTTCTTCTTCTTCAATCAAATCTTCATCTTCAAGACTCAATACTTCTCCAACAAGTAATTCTGTTCGGCGCTCATCACCAAAGCGTTGACCTAATTCTTGCAATTCTGTTTGGATAATTTCTAAAACTCGCTGAGGATTAGCTAAAATATCTTTTAAGTCAGCAATCAATTCCAACAAACTTTGATATTCATTTTCAATCTTGTCTCTTTCTAATCCTGTTAAACGACGCAAACGCATATCTAGAATCGCTTGCGCTTGTCGATCTGATAGACTGAAACGTTCCATCATTGTGTTTTTTGCTTCATCATCTGAATTAGATGCTCTAATCAATGCAATGATTTCATCAATATGATCAAGAGCAATCCGTAATCCTTCCAAGATGTGAGCACGTGCTTCTGCTTTGTTTTTGTCAAATTGAGTACGACGCGTTACTACCTCTTTTTGATGCTCGATATAATTTTCTAAAATTCGTTTCAAACTTAAAATTTTTGGTACGCCTTTTTCAATCGCCAGCATATTAAAGCCAAAAGATGATTGAAGAGCCGTCATTTTATAAAGGTTGTTCAAAATAACTGAAGCACTAACGTCACGACGAACATCGATCACAATACGCATACCTTCTCGAGAAGATTCATCGCGCAAGTCCGTAATACCTTCGATACGTTTGTCTCGATGAAGTTCTGAAATCCGCTCAATTAATTTTGCTTTATTGACCATGTACGGCAATTCGGTGACTAGAATTCTTTCTTTACCATTAGGCATCTCAGTAACTTCAACTTTTCCTCGTACCGTAATGGACCCTTTACCTGTCTCATAGGCCCGTCGAATACCTGATTTACCCATAACTAGGCCGCCCGTTGGAAAATCAGGTCCGGGCAAAACTTCCATCAATTCATTCGTTGTTACTTCAGGATTTTCCATTAGCAGCTCAATAGCCGCAATTACTTCATTCAAATTATGTGGTGGAATGTTCGTTGCCATACCTACCGCAATACCTGTTGTACCATTGACTAAGAGATTAGGAAAACGAGCAGGCAATACTGCAGGTTCTCTTTCAGTATCGTCGTAATTACTTTGAAAATCGACGGTATCTTTATTAATGTCTCTTAGCATTTCCATTGCTAATTTGCTCATGCGGGCTTCAGTATACCGCATCGCGGCAGCACCATCACCATCGACTGAACCAAAGTTACCATGACCATCCACTAACATATAACGATAACTAAACGGTTGCGCCATCCGCACCATTGATTCGTAAATCGCACTATCACCATGAGGGTGATATTTACCCATTACATCACCGACGATACGGGCTGATTTTTTATGAGGTTTGTCTGGTGTAACCCCTAATTCATTCATTCCATATAAAATTCTACGATGAACTGGTTTTAGTCCATCTCGAACATCTGGCAAGGCCCTTGCAACAATAACACTCATCGCATAATCGATAAAGGACTCACGCATTTCACTTGTCAGATTGACATCATGAATATTTTGTTTTGCTTCACTCAAGCTATTTCCTCCTTTACGATTGGCTAGATATCAAGATTTTTAACATAATGTGCATTCTCTTCAATAAAGGCACGCCTTGGTTCTACACGATCGCCCATTAGCATTTCAAAAATTTGATCTGCTTCAATTGCATCGTCTACACTTACACGGAGCATCATCCGGTTTTCCGGATCCATTGTTGTTTCCCAAAGCTGATGGTCATCCATCTCACCTAAACCTTTGTATCGTTGAACACTTGGTTTAGGCGTTGCAGGCAATGACTCGATTGTATTCTTCAAATCTTGTTCTGCGTTTTTGCCTGGTTGGATATAATGGATATTTTTTCCTTGTTTTACCCCATAAAGTGGTGGTTGAGCAATATAAACATATCCAGCTTCAACAATTGGTCGCATATAGCGATAGAATAAAGTTAATAGCAATGTTCGGATATGTGCGCCATCGACGTCGGCATCAGTCATAATTACTAATTTATGATAACGTGCCTTAGAAACATCAAAGTCTGCTCCAAATCCTGTGCCCATCGCTGTAAATAGTGAACGGATTTCTTCATTTGCCAAAATTTTATCCATGCTTGCTTTTTCGACATTTAAAATTTTCCCTCGAATAGGCAGAATCGCTTGGAATTCACGACTTCGTCCTTGTTTAGCTGATCCTCCAGCTGAGTCTCCTTCGACAATAAATAATTCGCATTTCTCAGGATCATTACTTGAACAATCTGCTAGCTTACCTGGCAGATTACTAATTTCAAGAGCACCTTTACGTCGAGTCATCTCACGCGCACGCTTAGCTGCTTGACGTGCTTTAGAGGCTAACAGTCCTTTTTCAACTACTTGGCGCCCAACTGCTGGATTCTCCATCAAAAATTTTGTGAAATGTTCTGAAAATAAACGATCAGTTACAGTCCGCACTTCTGAGTTCCCTAATTTTGTTTTTGTTTGTCCTTCAAACTGAGGATCTGGATGTTTGATGGAAATAACCGCTGTAAGACCTTCTCGAACATCTTCACCTGTTAGATTCTCATCATTTTCTTTCATTAGCTTAGATTTACGTGCATAGTCATTGATAACCCGAGTCAAAGCTGTCTTGAATCCAGACTCATGTGTACCACCTTCATACGTATGAATATTATTAGCAAAACTTAGCAAATTGTTATGATAGCTATCTGTGTATTGTAGAGAAACTTCAACCGTGATGCCCTGTTGTTCCCCTTCAAGATAGATTGGTTCAGGAAAAATAACTGTCTTACTTGCATTTAAGTGTTCAACGTAGCTTTTAATTCCGCCGTCATAATGATATTCCTTCAGAACAGGATGTTCTTCTCGTTTATCTTCAATTGAAATTTTTAAGCCGCGATTCAGAAAAGCTAATTCTCGAACACGTGTAGCCAACTTATCAAAGTTAAAAACAGTAGTTTCTGTAAATATTTCAGGATCCGGTACAAAGTGAACAGTGGTCCCATGACGATCTGTTTCACCAATCACTTTTAGATCTTCGACAACAGCTCCCCGATGGTATTCTTGATAATAAACTTTGCCTTCTTTGAATACTTTAACATCTAATGTGGTAGATAATGCGTTTACCACTGAAGAGCCTACCCCATGCAAGCCTCCTGAAACTTTATATCCGCCACCGCCAAATTTTCCCCCTGCATGAAGAATAGTAAATACGGTTTCAACAGCAGGTCTGCCAGTTTTTGCTTGAATATCTACAGGAATTCCCCGACCGTCATCGACAACAGTAATACTATTGTCTTCTTCGATAATTACTTGAATCGCTGTAGCAAAACCAGCAAGTGCTTCATCAATCGAATTATCTACGATTTCCCACACAAGGTGATGGAGCCCTTCTGAACTGGTCGATCCGATATACATTCCTGGACGCTTGCGTACCGCTTCTAAACCTTCTAAGACTTGAATCTGACTGGCGTCATATTCTTTGGCACGTTCAACTAAACTTTTTTCTTCTTCTGTCATTCAGTCTATTCTCCTTTTATGTGTCCTTTGTCTACGTAAAAAATCTCTGCTTCAACAGACATTTTATCTTTTACATGTTCAAGTGTGGTTGTAGTAATAAATGTTTGTACTTTTCCTTCAATTGTTTCTAGTAAGTGTAACTGACGAGAATCGTCTAATTCACTCATGACATCATCTAACAAAAGAACCGGATATTCTCCCGTTTCTTCTTTCATCAAATCAATCTCTGCCAATTTTACACTTAATGCAGTGGTTCGCTGTTGACCTTGGGATCCGAATGTTTGAACATTCCTATCATTGATTAAAAAGTTGAGATCATCTCGGTGTGGACCCACTAGAGAAATCTGTCTCATTTTTTCACGTGTTTTCACTTGATCCAGTGCATCTTTGAATTGTTGTTGAACTTGTTCTAGAGATGCACTTACAGTACCAACACTAGACAAGTATTCTATTTGTAAAACTTCTTTTTCATCACTTATTTTTTGATGGAGTTGATTGGCCCAAAATGCTAATCGTTTTACAAAACGTTGTCGTGCAAAAATGATCTTGCTGCCAAATTCAATCAATTGTTCAGTCAACACAGTGAGATAGAGCTCATCATTTTGCTTTTTTTCAAATAATTGCTTCAAATACTGATTTCGCTGTTTCAAAACACTTTGATATTGCACAAGATCATACAAATAAATCGGATCAATCTGTCCAATTTCCATATCGATAAATTTTCTTCTTACTTGAGGACTTCCTTTAACAAGTGAAAGATCTTCGGGGGCAAAAAGAATTACATTCAATTGCCCTATGTAACTACTAAGTTTTTTTTGCTCAATATGATTGACTTTCGTTTTACGACCTTTTTTAGTTAAAAATAATTCTAATGGTATGGTAGAATGCCCTCGAGACACAGCTCCGCTAACTTGAGCCCCAGCTGTATCCCAACGAATCAACTCTTGTTCACTTGTAGTTCGATGACTTTTTGTCATCGCTAAAACATAAATACTTTCTAAAACGTTGGTTTTTCCTTGAGCATTCTCGCCTAAAAAAATGACAAGATTTTTATCGAAAGATAACTCCAAAGATTCATAGTTGCGATAATTATTTAGCTGAAGATTATTCAGACGCATCTGAGGCTTCCTTCTTTACCATAAAAAAAGTACCCTCATCAGGTATCTCAATCCTCATTCCCGCATATAATTTGCGGCCTCGTCTATTCTCTGGCTCTCCGTCTACAAGTACCGTATGTTCAGCTAGGAACCATTTTGCTTGTCCTCCACTGCTGATTACGCTGACTTCTTTCAACATTTGTCCTAACGTCATATATTCAGTTTCTAAAGGTATTTGCATTTTCATATTATCCCTCGATTCTATAGAAGAACGTATACCATTATTATACTCTTTTTTAAGGAATAAAACAAATTTATCCGTATAATTTTCATTCTGAGAAGTTTTGATTGTTTTAGATAAAAAATAAGCAAAAACAAAAAGAAGGGCTTAAAATCGATTTTAAGCCCTTCTAAACTATTTTTGTATTTTCAGACGTTTGTTTCATGCATTTACAATAAACATGAAAAATTCTAATTTGTGCGGACTGGTGTAATCAATTGAATAAAGCTTCCTTGACTTTCAGTTGGTTCCAAAGTGAATGGTCTGATAGCAGAAATAAAGCGAATCGTGATGCTTGTATCTCCAAAAGCTCTTAGAGCCGCCTTCATGTAATCAGGATTGAAAGAGATTTCCAATGGTTCTCCTGAAACTTGCTCGTAGGATAGATCTTCTTCTACTTTACCAATCTCAGGAGAATTCCCATATAAAATAACAGAATCTTCATTTATTGACAAACGAACAATGTTATTTCTTCCTTCATGTGAAAGTAAAGATGCGCGTTCGATGGCTGACAACAATTCTGGAACTGAAAATTCAATTTCTGTGTTAAAGCTTGATGGTATCAATCGATTTGTATCTGGGTAAGTCCCTTCTAATAGGCGTGAATAGAACTTCATTGTATTGGTTTGGAACAATACTTGATTATCCATGATACTGATTTGAATAGCTTCTTCTTCATCTGTTAAAGAACGGGACAATTCAGTCAAACTTTTCCCAGGAATAACGATGTTGAAATTCGCTTCCCCACTTTCTAATGGAATTACTCGTTGACTTAATCGATGGGAATCTGTAGCTACAGCTAATAATTTCTTATTTTCAAGAACAAAATGAACACCGGTTAGAATTGGACGACTTTCGTGCTGTGAAACAGCAAAAACTGTTTCGTTAACAATTTTATTTAGAATGTGAGCAGGAACTTCGATGCGATCTTGACTTTCGACAACTGGTAAATGTGGATAACTATCAGCATCTAATCCATTTACAGTAAAGTTAGCTTTCCCTGAAGTTATTGCTACTTGGTTATTTTCTATCACTTCCAGCGTAACAGTATTATCCGGTAAGCGACGAATGATTTCACTAAAAAATCGTGCTTGTAAAACAATTGCTCCTGTTTGTTCAATTTTCATTTGAACTTTTTCTTTCTCTACGCTTAAAAAAGTCTCAATTGAAATATCAGCATTACTTCCTGTCAGAGTTAAACCTTTATCAGTTAGAACTAATTTAACACCTGTAAGGATCGGTATGGTTGTTTTTGATGAAATGGCACGTTGAACGGTTTGTAATTCTTGCATGAACTCTGTTCGATTTAAAGTTACTTTCATTAGGAGCACTCCTTTTATTTATAGTTATTAAATAAGGTAATAGTAGTAATAGGCTTGTTAGTATTGTGGATAACTAGAAAATATCATTGAGACGTCAACGAAAACGCCTGTGTATAACCTGTGCATAACTTTTTGACATGTTTTTGCTTTATCCACAACTCAACTAAAGAGAATGTTTTTGATTTCTGAAATTTCATTCTTAATGGTAGGATCTGTTTCTGAGAGATGTTGGATTTTTTCATGAGCATGAATGACTGTAGTATGATCTTTACCTCCGAATTCAGCTCCAATTTTAGGTAAAGAGTTATCCGTTAGTTCACGAGAAAGAAACATGGCGATTTGCCGAGGTACGACAATTCCTTTGACACGTTTTTTTCCTTTGAGATCATTTATATGGATATGGTAGTATTTTGCAACTTCCTCTTGGATTTGCAATATAGAAACTTGAGTGCTTCCATGACTTGACTTTAATGCTTTGATTGCTTCTGCAGCTAAGCTTGTTGTAATATCCGAATTTTGCATAGTTGCAAATGCTTGTACACGCACTAATGCGCCTTCTAATTCCCGAATATTCGAATCAATTTGTCCTGCGATATAACTCAGTGTATCGTCAGGGATTTCGAGGCGTTCAGCTTCTGCTTTTTTTCTTAAAATCGCTGTTCTAGTTTCTAGATCTGGAGGTGTAATATCTACAGATAACCCCCATGCGAAACGTGAAACCAATCGTTCAGGTAACGTGGGTATTTCATTTGGTAAGCGATCACTTGTCAAAACGATCTGCTTGTTATTTCGATAAAGCTCTTCAAATGTATTAAAGAATTCTTCTTGTGTCCCTTCTTTATTGACCAAAAACTGAATATCATCAACAAGTAAGAGATCAACATTTCGGTATTCATTCCGAAAATCTTCCATTTTATTCTTTTGGATCGAAGTAATAAAATCATTAGTGAAGTTCTCACTGCTCACATATTTGATTTTTGCATTTGGTCTTTTTAACAGCATTTGATGTCCGATAGCATGCATCAAGTGAGTTTTTCCTAGACCCACACCACCATAGAAGAATAACGGATTATAGATAGAACCGGGATCTTCAGCTACAACTAAAGCTGCAGCATGAGCCATCTGATTTCCTTTACCTATAACAAATGTATCAAAAGTATATTTTTCGTTTAGAATAGTTTTTCCTTTTTTTTCTGCTTTTTCAGTAACTGTTTGTTCAACAGAAGGCGATTTTTGCAGAGCTTCTGCTTCTTCAGCAGTGACAAAACTAGGAATTAGTTCTTCACCGGTCTTCATGAAGCCCATCTCAACAATTTTTGCAGCTAGATTTTTTTCCCAATAAGATTTATGAAGATCACTGGGTACTTCAATCAATAACTGATTTTTTTCAAAAGATAATATGTTGGCTGTTTCGATCCAAGCACTGTAACTTGCTGGATTAAGTTCTTCTTTAAAAGATTTCTGAAGATCTCGCCAAATGGAATCAGCAGATGACATAAATTGTCCTCCTATAGCTAAGAATAGATAATACTAATTTAGCACGGATGGAAGAAGTTTTCCACAGATTATAATAAAAAAGGTTAGAAAAAAATACTTTTCCACATTTATGGAAAAAAGAACAGGAGAAATTAACTTATCAAATTTACGGTTATCCACAGAGGAGGAGTGTTTGTGGATTGTTACAATAATCTCTTGTTTATCCACAAGCAACTGTTAATCAAATACGTTGATGTAAAAGCATTTTCCTGATTTATGCACAGCCAGAAAAGTGTATGTGGATAACTTTTTAGAAGGGTGTTTATTTGTGGAAAAAGCAGGAAAAACTTGTGGAAATAAGTTATCCACAAAAATGCAAAATCCACAAGTAACACACAGTTCATTTCGTTTATGTGGAAAACAAGACAGTAAAGTGGGTGAATTTTATATTGACAAAACACTGTCTGACTCGTTATACTATCAAAGTATGTCTATGCGCATAATCATTATTTTGATGGAGGTGTCACTAAATGAAAAGAACTTATCAACCAAATAAACGTAAACGTCAAAAAGTTCACGGATTCCGTAAACGTATGAGTACAAAAAATGGACGTCGTGTTTTAGCAAGTCGTCGTCGTAAAGGCAGAAAGGTTATTTCTGCATAAGCCACTGAATGCCAGTGGTTTTTTTTATGCCGTTTTTTAAGGAATATAGTGAATCCCTTTTACTAAATATGGTATTATTGACAGGTGAGTAACCAAAGTAGAAAGAAATGAAGGAACCAAGATGAGAAAGGCATATCGCGTAAAAACAGAACAAGACTTTCAAAAGGTTTTTCAGAAAGGAAAGTCTTTTGCAAACCGTAAATTTGTTGTCTATGTTCTGCAGAAAGATCAGCCACATTTTCGTGTCGGATTATCTGTAGGAAAAAAAGTAGGAAATGCTGTTAAACGAAATGAGATCAAACGAAAAATCAGAGCAAGTCTCACGGATATGCAACCTAGAATCAAACCTACACTCGATTTCATCGTAATTGCTCGTCCAAGTGTTTCGAATTGCTCTTCTCAAGAAGTATACTCGAATTTAGAGCATGTGTTAAAGCTTGCTAAAATCATTAACTAACGGAAAGGAATTATTTAAGTGAAAAAAGGAAAACGTATCTTACTATTTTTGGGGATCGTCTCATTGGTAGTTGTCTTGTCTGCCTGTAGCGCAACTGGGGAAGTGAATGCGCAAAGTTCAGGATTATGGGATCGTTATATCGTTTATTACTTTGCTGAAGCGATCAAGATGCTATCTTTTGGCAATGCTGGAATTGGGATCATTCTATTTACTTTGATCATTCGGATTATTCTCATGCCTTTAATGCATTTTCAAACAAAGAGTATGCGAAAAACTCAAGAATTGCAGCCAAAATTAAAAGCTCTGCAACAACAATATGCATCGAAAGATAGTGAAACACAAAATAAATTACGTGCAGAAACGCAACGGCTTTATGCAGAAAATAATGTGAATCCTTATGCCGGATGTTTGCCGCTACTTGTCCAAATGCCAATTTTGATGGCATTATGGCAATCGATTTCGCGGGTTCCAGCTTTACAAGAAGGAAAATTTTTGTGGTTACAATTAGGGGACCGAGATCCTTACTTTATTTTACCTATATTAGCTGCACTATTTACATTTGCAAGTACTTATTTGTCTAGTATGAGTCAAATAGAATCAAATGCTAGTTTAAAGATAATGAATTTTGCAATGCCATTGATGATTTTATTGATGGGGATCAATATCGCTAGTGGTTTATCTTTATACTGGGTTGTATCCAATGCATTCCAAGTAGTACAAACGTTGATTTTGAATAATCCATTCAAGATTCGTCAAGAAAGAGAAGAAGCTGCTCGAAAAGAAAGAGAACGAGAAAGAGCGCTGAAGAAAGCAATGAGTCCTAAGAAAAAACGTAAGAAATAAAAGGAGGTTGCAGATAATGCCGATTTATGAAGGTCTTACAGTAGATGAAGCTATCCAAGAAGGATTGCATGCTTTAGGTTTAAACAAGGATCAAGCAGTGATCGATGTTTTGGATGAGGGGAAAAAAGGTTTTTTGGGTATTGGTAAAAAGAGTGCCCGCGTATCAATTGAAAGAAGTGCTGCGGATGAATCAAAAATCATCACAGAATCAGTAACTGAAATAATTGAAGAAATCTTAGAACCTGAACTTGAGGAATCAGTGCTTACTGCAAAATCGCAAGCAGATACGGAAGAAAAACCTAACGCAAAGGATCTTTCTGATGATGAAGCACTTACTCATCTTGCTTTATATTTGACTAACATTTCTAAAGCATTGAATGCACCAGCCCTTGTAAAAACAGCACGAGAAGATGGCTTGATCGTTTTTCATCTAGATACACAAAAGCAAGGACTCCTGATTGGAAAACATGGAAAAACACTAAATGCTTTACAATATCTGGCACAAGTATATATTCATCGAATCGCAGCAAATAAGCTATCTGTGGTTGTTAATGTAGGTGATTATCGTGAAAAGCGTCAGGCAATTTTAGAGCGTCTGGCCAATAGAACAGCAGAAAAAGTTAAACGCACAGGTAGACCAGTCTTTTTAGAACCTATGCCAGCTTTTGAAAGAAAGCAAATCCATTCTGCATTAAGTAAGGATGCCCAAATACAAACACACTCTGAAGGTGACGAGCCTTATCGGTACTTGGTGGTTGAACCAGCGAAAAAAAACTTTTAAGTCTAAAGGAATGACCTGATTTCAGGTCATTCCTTTTATCGTGGAGAAAAAGGAATTGACAAGATATTTGAAACCAAGTATTCTTGACTAGAAATCATTCTTATCAAAGTAAACATACGATGAGTAGTTCTTACTTTGGTGAAAAAAAGAGTCCGTTTGCCACGGACTCTTTTTTTATATTAATTGTATTGGTAGTATCGAGGTTTAGCAGTTTACTGTTGAGGGAAATTAGCCGCCGATTGTAGATTGTGTAAACTGTACAACTGTTCCATAAGCAAAAATTTCTAAAAAAGTTTTCCCGTTTTCTACGATTCGATCATGTTCAAAATGGCAGTTGATTACAGCATTAGCACCATAACTGTGCGCTTTTTCTTTCAGACGAAAAGCAACATCAGAGAGAAGCGCATTCAAATCGATTTCAGGATCAAATAAATCTACTTCAATTTTATCTGCGGCAAAGACAATATCGCGAACAATGTATGGCCGATTGACATTTCCGGTAGAAAGAATGATTTCCTTGATGCGAGAAGAAGTATCTATTTTTTTGGACGTATCCATAAAAATCCCTCATTTCTTATTGTTTCCTTTATTTTAAATGTTTTTAGTGTTTGATGCAAAAGATTAAAAGTTTACCAAGTAGACTTGCGACAAAATAAAAAGTATGCTAATCTATTCCCAGAATTTTATATGACAAGCAGTCAAAGTGCTAAGTCTATCCGTTATGAGTTTGACGGGTGGAGTGGGCGCTTTTTTTATGCGAAAAATTAGGAGGAGCTTTAGTATGGTGAGTATTACGCAGGAATTTGATACGATTGCAGCAATATCTACGCCCCCTGGTGAAGGAGCAATCAGTATTGTTCGATTAAGTGGTGAACAAGCAATTTCCATAGCAGATGCTGTCTTTCAATCAGGAAAGAAAAAACTAATAGATGTGAGTAGCCACACGATACATTATGGCCATATTTTTGACCCTGAGAAGTATCAAATGATGGATGAAGTTATGGTATCGATCATGAGAAAACCAAAAACTTTTACTAGAGAAGATATAGTAGAAATCAATTGTCACGGCGGGATTGTTGTCGTTAATCAAATTTTGCAATTAGTTTTGCGTCAAGGAGCACGGTTGGCTGAACCGGGAGAGTTTACAAAGCGTGCTTTTCTTAATGGGCGTGTTGATTTATCTCAAGCTGAAGCAGTGATGGATTTGATTCGTGCAAAAACTGATAAAGCAATGAATCTCGCTATCAACCAATTAGATGGTAACCTCTCAAGATTGATCCGACAACTACGGCAAGAGATCTTAGAGACATTGGCACAGGTAGAAGTAAATATCGATTATCCAGAATATGATGATGTCGAAGAATTGACAACACGTTTATTATTAGAAAAGGCAAATCAAGTCCAGAAACAGATACAAGCTCTTTTACAGACAGCACAGCAAGGAAAAATTTTACGAGAAGGTCTCAGTACAGCAATTATTGGTCGGCCAAACGTAGGCAAGTCAAGTCTGCTAAATCACTTATTACGGGAAGAGAAAGCAATTGTAACAGATATTGCAGGTACTACTAGAGATGTTATTGAAGAGTATGTAAACGTACGTGGTGTGCCTTTAAAGTTAGTTGATACCGCAGGAATTCGTGAAACAGAAGATATCGTTGAGAAAATTGGTGTTGAGCGTAGTCGCAAAGCACTCAGTGAAGCGGATTTGATTTTATTAGTACTAAATCAAAGTGAGTCACTCACAACAGAAGATAAACAATTATTGGATATTACATCTGGAAATAAACGAATCATTTTGCTAAATAAAACAGATTTACCTTCAAGAATCAATCAAGAAGATTTAGTGCCCTATTTAGAGAATGAGCCTGCTCTTCCTATTTCGGTATTAACGAGTGAAGGATTGGATCAACTTGAACAAGCAATAGCTGACTTGTTTTTTGGTGGAAATACAGGAGATAAAGATGCCTCTTATCTCTCAAACACTCGTCATATTGCATTATTGGAAAAAGCAGAACATTCATTAGCAGAAGTGATTCAAGGAATTGAAAGTGGGATGCCTGTTGATCTTGTGCAAATCGACATGACTCGTTGCTGGGATTATTTAGGCGAAATTGTTGGAGATAGTGTTCAAGATGAATTAATTACGCAGTTATTTAGTCAATTTTGTTTAGGAAAATAAAATTACCAAAGGAGAATACGATGCAAGAATATCAAGCAGAAGAATATGAAGTTATAGTAGTTGGTGCAGGTCATGCTGGATCAGAGGCTGCTCTTGCAGCTAGCCGTATGGGGTGTAAAACATTATTGTTAACCATCAATTTAGATATGGTTGCATTTATGCCTTGTAATCCATCAGTAGGAGGTCCTGCTAAAGGTGTAGTTGTTAGAGAGATTGATGCTCTCGGGGGCGAAATGGGGAAGAACATCGACAAAACATACATTCAAATGAGAATGTTGAATACAGGTAAAGGACCGGCTGTGCGTGCATTGCGTGCACAAGCAGATAAACATGCCTATGCTTCTGAAATGAAAAAAACCATTGAAATGGAGCAAAATTTGACATTACGCCAGGGTATTGTAGAGAAATTGATTGTTGAGGATGGTATTTGTAAAGGCGTTGTTACTGCAACTGGAGCTCGTTACCAAGCAAAATCGGTGATCATTACTGCTGGAACTGCGCTACGTGGGGAAATTATTATTGGTGAACTAAAATATTCTTCGGGACCTAATAATTCTCAACCATCCATTGGGCTTGCTGATCATTTAAAAGAGTTAGGTTTAGAAATTGCGCGCTTCAAAACTGGTACGCCGCCACGTGTGAAGTCAAGTACCATCAACTATGATGTAACTGAGATCCAACCCGGTGACGAAGCCCCTAATCACTTTAGTTACAGTACACCAGATAGCCAATACAAAACCAATCAAGAACCTTGCTGGTTAACCTATACCAATGAACATACACATCAAATCATTAATGATAATCTTCATCGTGCACCAATGTTTACTGGAATCGTTGAAGGGGTTGGAGCAAGGTACTGCCCTTCGATCGAGGACAAAATCGTACGTTTTGCCGATAAATCACGCCACCAATTATTTTTAGAGCCAGAAGGTTTAGATACCGAAGAAGTGTATGTCCAAGGACTTTCAACTTCTCTTCCAGAAGACGTCCAAGTCAATATGCTCCATTCGATTGCCGGGCTTGAAAAAGTTGAGATGATGCGTACGGGTTATGCTATTGAATATGATGTTGTAGTACCACATCAGTTACGACCAACGTTAGAAACAAAAGTCATCGCTAACCTTTTTACAGCAGGACAAACAAATGGAACGAGCGGATATGAAGAAGCAGCGGGTCAAGGATTGATTGCTGGCATAAATGCTGCTCTTAAGATTCAAGGAAAAGAGCCTTTTATTATGAAACGTAGTGATGGATACATCGGAGTAATGATCGATGATCTAGTAACAAAAGGGACTAATGAGCCATACCGTCTATTGACATCGAGAGCAGAATATCGGTTGTTGCTGCGTCACGATAATGCGGATCTTCGTCTAACAGAAGTCGGACACCAAATTGGCTTAGTGGAAGAGCCACAATACCAAGCCTATCTAACGAAAAAAACAGCTGTAGAAGAGGAAATCCAACGTCTAAAAAAAGTACGTATCAAACCAACACCATCTGTTCAATCTTTCCTCAAAGAGAAAGGAACCGCTCCATTAAAAGATGGTGTTCTAGCAAATGAATTTCTACGCCGTCCAGAAGTAAATTATCAAGAACTCTTGCAGTTTATCGAAGCAAACCCTGCATTAAAGCCGAAGGAAATTGAGCAAGTAGAGATTCAGATCAAATATGAAGGATATATCAAAAAAGCCCTTGAAAAAGTGGAAAAACTAAAACGCATGGAAGCAAAACGGATTCCTGAAAACATTGATTATGAAGCAATCAATGGTCTTGCAACTGAAGCAAAACAAAAACTACAAAAAATACAACCAGAAACCATCGCTCAGGCCAGCCGAATTAGTGGCGTAAATCCAGCCGACATAAGTATATTGATGGTTTATATCGAACAAGGAAAGATTGCGAAAATAACTGAACCAGCCTAAAGAGGCTGGTTTTTTTATTCGGAAAAGTCGTAATCTTTTTGGTGACTACCATCTTTTTTAAATACTTCTACACCAGTTTTTTTATTTTCAGCGATTTCTTTTGCCCGAGCAATGGCATCTTCTTTAATATTAAAATGATCACTAGCTCGTTTAGCGCCTTCAGATAAAACAACCCATTTATCTTCTTCAAATTTTACTTGAACATTGGCTGTCAGAAGCTTTTTTGCATTTTTATTTTTGGTATGCGGATCATCTTTTTGAGGATTTTTTTCCTTACGAAATTCTTTCTTTTCTTCTTCACTGGCATTTTCTAGCCATTTTTCCGCTTGGCTAGTAGCAATAGGAATTGCCCGATCGTCTGTATAGCCATCATTCAACAAAGCATTTGCAATATCAATTGCTTTTTTTCGAACCAACGGATCCAAGTTTTTCATTGAAGCAGGATAATCTTTCATATTCCAAGGCATTTTGTACTCCCCCTTTTTTCTTTTAGTTTACCTACTTTTGCCCAAATATGGAAAAAATTGAATTTCAGTACGGAAAGAGAAATAAATTATTTTACCTTCTATATCCTTATTAAAACCCTCTTTGTTTGCGCTTTCTTTGCTCATTTTTTATTGAAATTATTTTTGATTTTAAAATTAAATAAGCGTTATATTTCCAAAAAAAAATTTAATGGTTTAGAATTTTGTTATAGACAAAAGGAGGATGTAAGATGAGTGAACCTATTTTGAATGATCCGCGCGAACTTTATCAAACAGGTAAATTTAAAAAACAGGATCAAGATACTCCTGCTTTGCAAGAAGAAATGATGCCTGAGCCGGATTGTGGAGAAGAAACGTATGAAGGAACAAATCAATTAGAAAATCGACGGGTACTGATTACGGGTGGAGATTCAGGAATTGGTCGAGCGGCAGCCATTGCTTTTGCACGAGAAGGGGCCGATATCGCCTTACATTTTTTTCCAGGAGAAGAAAAAGATGCCGAGGAAGTTGCTCACTATATCGAACAAGCTGGACGTAAAGCTATCCTATTACCATATGATCTGAGAGATGAAGCAGCTCCTCAAGAAATCGTTGAAAAAGCAGTAAAAGGGCTAGGCGGTTTGGATACGCTTGTTTTGAACGCTGCGCAACAAATCACACGTCCCTCTATTTCAGAATTACCCTTTGAGCAAGTAAAAGATACGTTCATGGTGAATATATTATCCATGTTTGCTTTAGTTAAAGCTGCAGAACCTCATCTCCCAGCAGGTGGGGCCATTGTGACAACGACTTCTGTTCAAGCTTTTAGTCCAAGTGCTCATTTAATGGATTATGCTGCAACTAAGGCTGCTATTGCTAGTTTCACAGTTAGTTTGGCAAAACAGTTTGCTGAAAAGGGAATTAGAGTAAACGGTGTAGCACCAGGCCCAATTTGGACACCTCTACAGTTGGATCATGGACAACCTCAGGATCAGTTACCTGAATTTGGCCAAAATTCGTTGTTACAACGTGCAGGACAACCAGCCGAGTTAGCACCTGTGTATGTTTTTCTGGCGTCGAACAAAGCAAGCTATGTAACAGCTCAAATTTATGGAGTAACTGGTGGAGAAGCAATCAATCTATAAGAAGTGATCAAATATTAGGAGGTGTCTTATGAATAAAGGATGGAAAACTTTAGCGATTGTAGTTTCATTGATTTTTATTACTGTGTTATTGCCAATATTATTATTGGGCAATCCTTATTTTAGTTTACCGTTTGGCTTAGATCGAAAAGAAAGATTTATTTCCTTCTTTTTCACGAATTATTTCCTACAACAATATCTTTTTTGGGCAGCAGCAGTTCTAATTATCTTTTTCCTTTGTGTCATTCTAGTTATTATCTTCTATCCTAGAACAAAAGCTACTTTTGTTTTGAAAGAGGATAAAGGAACATTGTCGATCGATAAAAAAGCAATTGAAGGTTTAGTACGAACAAAGGTTAGTGAAAAAGAATTCGTTGATGGACCTAAAGTGAATGTTAAAGCAACTAAAAATCGAATCAGCGTAAAAATCAAAGGAAAATTAAAACGTACTTCTGCATTGGTAGGTAAAACAGAGAATTTGATGACTGAGATCCAGCAAGATTTGCAGAGAACGTTAGGATCAAGTGAAAAAGTCAAAGTCGATGTTTCTTATACGAACTACGAAGAACAGAACACTACAGAAAATCCACGTGTAGAATAGGAGGTCTATCAATGAAAGAGCTTGAACAATATAAGATCCCTATTATCTTTGGAGCGATTGGATTAGTGTTAGCTTTACTATTTGTCAGCATTGGCTTTTTCAAAACACTACTGATCATTGTGCTCACAGGATTAGGCTTTGCCCTAGGGATGTACGTACAGAGAACGGGAATGTTAGATCAATTTCTAAAACAATAAGAACTCAGGAGGAATTTAAATGAATAACGAAAAAAACGAATTAAAAAATGAAAAACCAGTAAGTGCACATCCAGATCCAGTCGTACCAAACACGGATCATACGACAAAAGAAAACGATATTCCGATGACAGAAGCACCAGACCCAGTTGTACCTCATGCGCAAGAAGCGGTTGAACAGCACCAAGCAACAGTTGGAAACCAACATCATAATCAGACAGAAAAACCTAGTGGATTTCAAGGTCCTACTGGAGAAACATCCGTAAATGGTTCTTTGACCTATGATGATAAAGTTATTCAAAAAATTATTGGTATCGCTCTGGAAGATGTTGATGGTCTGTTAACAGTTGATGGAGGGTTTTTCTCAAATATTGCAGAGAAATTAGTAAATACAGATAATGTAACCTCTGGGATCAATACTGAAGTTGGCAAAAAACAAGTCGCTGTTGATATGGATATTGTGGTAGAGTACGGACGAAATATTCCAGAAGTTGCTGAGAGAGTTAAAGAAGTGATTCATAGAGAAGTAGCCAATATGACTCAACTAGATGTAATTGAAGTCAATATCAATGTGGTCGACATTAAGTCAGAAGCTGAGTATCAAGAAGATAGCGAGACAGTTCAAGATAAAGTCTCCAACGCGGCATCAAAAACAGGAGATTTTGCTTCTCGACAAACAGAAAAAGCTAAAGGTGCAGTAGAACGAACATCTGATCGTATGCAAGAAAATAATGAACCTCGCGTTCATTAATTAATAATAGAAAAAATAAGAGCTATCCTTCATGTTGAAGGGTAGCTCTTATTTTATCGATCAATTTTTTTGAAAAATAGATTCTTTCTATATTATTTAACTAAAAAATTGATAGAACTGATAATACACTTTTACAGCTGCTTACTGACTATTCATACAAGTAACAATTTCATCAGAATACAGATACAATTTTGTAATTGTATTTTTTAAGTCTAGTGAGTTAGTATTTACCGGTCATGGAAAATGATGCATTTTTTTGTCTGAGTACAAGTTCAAATTTTTGCCATAAACTAACCACAAACAATTAAATAAAAACCGTCGTGGAAAAATTAAAATCTCTTTGAAAGCAATGTATTCCTATTGCATCTCAAAACTTTTTGCGTTAAAGTAGGAATTAGTCTGTGAAACATTTTTCTGTTTCACAAAAATAGAAAGGATTCATTATGCTGCCAGAAGAATTTCAAAAACAATTATCTATTCAAGGAATTGAGTTGTCATCTGAACAGCTCAAGCAATTTGCTACTTACTATGATCGGTTGATTGAATGGAATCAAAAAATGAACCTCACTGCAATTACCGATCAAAAAGAAGTATATTTGAAACACTTTTATGATTCGATTTCTTTAGCTTTTGTGACAGCATTCAAAGAAGATGCACATTTATGTGATGTCGGTTCTGGAGCAGGTTTTCCTAGTATTCCATTGAAAATCATCTTCCCACAACTAAAGATAACAATCGTTGATTCACTGAATAAACGGATTACTTTTCTACAAACTTTAGTGGCAGATTTAGGTTTAAAAGATGTTTACTTGTTTCACGATCGAGCAGAAACATTTGGTCAAAAAGAGTTCCGAGAATCCTTTGATTATGTCACTGCTCGAGCAGTAGCTCGTTTAAATATTTTAACGGAACTATGCTTGCCTCTCGTTAAAAAGAACGGGTATTTCTTTGCCTTAAAAGCAGCAAAAAGCGAAGAAGAATTAATAGAAGCAAAATCAGCAATCGCATTACTTGGTGGTAAGTTTATTGAAGAAAAAAAATTGACATTGCCTGTTAGTAATGATGAACGGCATCTTTTGATCATCAAAAAAACGAAAGAAACGCCAAAAAAATACCCGCGCAAACCTGGTTTGCCGGCGAAACAACCAATCAAGTAGGAGGAAGCAGAATGGCACGTATTATTTCGGTGGCAAATCAAAAAGGCGGCGTAGGCAAAACAACAACTACAGTCAACCTGGGTGCTTGTTTGGCCTATGTAGGAAAAAAAGTCTTACTAGTAGATATTGATGCTCAAGGAAACGCCACAAGTGGAGTAGGGATTCGTAAACCAGATGTTGATAAAGATATCTACGATGTATTGGTGAATGAAACACCAATCGTAGAGGCAATATTGCCAAGTAGTCGTGAGAATTTAGATATTGTTCCTGCGACGATTCAATTAGCTGGTGCTGAAATTGAATTAACTTCAATGATGGCTCGGGAATCTCGTTTGAAATCGGCATTGAATGAAATTAAAGATCAATATGACTATATATTTATTGATTGCCCCCCCTCTCTTGGACATTTGACGATCAACGCATTTACAGCCAGCGACTCTATTTTAATACCCGTTCAATGTGAATATTACGCATTGGAAGGACTAAGTCAGTTATTGAATACCGTGCGTCTAGTTCAAAAGCACTTTAATCCTGAATTAGAAATTGAAGGTGTTTTGTTGACAATGTACGATGCACGGACAAATCTAGGTGCTGAAGTAGTAGAAGAAGTTCGTCGTTATTTCCAAGAAAAAGTTTATGAGACAATTATTCCACGTAATGTACGCTTATCAGAAGCCCCAAGTCATGGTCTATCTATTATTGATTATGATCCACGTTCAAAGGGTGCTGAAGTATATCAGACATTAGCAAAGGAAGTGTTAACTCGTGAAAAATAAAGGGAAAGGTTTAGGACGGGGGATCGATGCACTATTTCAAGATCTTCAAGGCTTAGAAGAAGTAGATATCAAAACAGAGGAAGTGGTTGAGCTCCCTTTAAATGAATTAAGACCAAACCCTTACCAGCCACGTAAAACCTTCGATGAAGTTTCACTTCAAGAACTAGCTAATTCAATTCAACACGCAGGTGTTTTTCAGCCGATTATTGTTAGAAAATCTACTGTAAAGGGCTATGAAATCATTGCTGGTGAACGACGTTTTCGTGCATCCAAGTTAGCAAAAAAAGAAACGATACCTGCAATTATCCGTGATTTTGATGAAGAAGCAATGATGCAAGTAGCTGTTCTAGAGAATCTGCAAAGAGAAGATTTAAATCCTTTAGAAGAAGCTGAAGCGTATGAAATGCTAATGAAAAATCTTAAATTAACACAAGCAGAAGTGGCAACACGATTAGGCAAAAGTCGTCCTTATATTGCAAATTATCTTCGTCTATTATCATTGCCAAAGTTGGTAAAAGAGATGGTACAAGATGAACGCTTATCAATGGGACAGGCGCGCACACTGCTAGGGTTAAAAAACAAAGATCTGATTTTAAAATTAGCCAATCGATGTGTGAAAGAAAATCTTACTGTTCGCCAATTAGAACAATTAGTGTCTGAAATGAATGATGCTAAAAATGAGAAGAAGAAAATTCCTCGTTTGATTCGTGAAAAACCCTATTATTTGCGGGAAAGTGAAGAACGACTAATGGACAAGTTTGGGACAAATGTTGAAATCCATGAAAAGGAAGGTAAGGGGAAAATAGAGATTGAGTACCTTTCACAGAAAGATTTAACACGAATCCTTGATTTATTGAATATTCAATTTGATGAAGCTTGAGGTGATAAATATGTATGATCTTGGTGACATTGTTGAAATGAAGAAACCCCATGCATGTAAAGCAAACCGTTGGGAAATTATCCGTATGGGTGCGGACATCAAAATAAAATGTACGAACTGTGGCCATATTGTTATGCTTACTCGCCGTGAGTTCGACAAAAAAATGAAAAAAATCCTAGAAAAAAAAGAGAAAGAGTGAAATAATAAATGGCTTTAACTGCTGGAATCGTTGGACTACCTAATGTAGGTAAATCTACTTTATTTAATGCTATAACGAAAGCTGGAGCGGAAGCAGCAAACTATCCTTTTGCTACGATCGATCCAAATGTAGGGATGGTGGAAGTCCCTGATTGGCGTTTACAACGTTTGACGGAATTAGTACATCCAAAAAAAACTGTACCGACAACATTTGAATTTACGGATATCGCAGGAATCGTTCGCGGAGCTAGTAAAGGAGAAGGACTAGGAAATCAATTTCTAAGTCATATCCGTCAGGTAGATGCTATTTGTCATGTAGTCCGTTGTTTTGATGATGACAATATTACACACGTTGAAGGACGGGTAGATCCACTAGCGGATATCGATACTATTAATTTAGAATTAGTCTTGGCTGATTTAGAATCTATCAATAAACGTTATGCACGTGTTGCTAAAGTTGCGAAAACAAAAGATAAAGATGCTGTAGCTGAATTAGCAGTTTTAGATAAAATTAAACCTGTTTTAGAAGAAGGTCTATCCGCACGTTCTATTGAATTTACTGAAGAAGAACAAAAAATCGTTAGAGGATTGTTTTTGCTGACAACAAAACCTGTTCTATATGTAGCAAACGTTGCAGAAGATGATGTGGCAAATGCAGAAGAGAATCCCTATGTTAAAAGTGTGAAAGAATTTGCCGAGAGTGAACATGCGGAAGTGATCGTCATTAGTGCTCGAGCAGAAGAAGAAATCGCTGAATTGGATGATGAAGATAAAGCAGAATTTTTGGAAGCTTTAGGCATTGAAGAATCTGGTTTAGATCAACTGATTCGTGCGGCCTATGATTTATTAGGATTAGCCACTTACTTTACAGCTGGGGAACAAGAGGTTCGTGCATGGACTTTCCGAAAAGGAATCAAAGCGCCTCAAGCTGCAGGAATTATTCATACAGATTTCGAGCGAGGGTTTATCCGTGCAGAAACTGTTTCCTTTGAAGATTTGGATAAGTATGGCAATATGCATGCAGCAAAAGAAGCTGGGCGTGTTCGTTTAGAAGGAAAAGAATACGTCGTTCAAGACGGCGATGTTATGTTATTCCGTTTTAATGTATAAAAGGCTTTCTTCCAAAAAAAAATATGGTAAAATGTCCTTTGTGAAGAAATCACGCAGAAGGGAGAAATGATTTATGGAACCAGAAACTCTGCGCTCGTATGTTTCCGAAAATCGTGAATTAGAAAAACAACTAACAAAACGTAACCAACAATATATTTTTGATTTAAAAAAATCTTTGGAGGCAGCTAATCTTTCTGAAGAAGAAAAAACTGTCGCATTACATGAGATGTTACCAATTCTTGTTCAAGAACAAAAAGGTGGTAAAACCGCTAGACAACTTTTTGGGACAGTCTCTGAACGTACGGAAGCAATCATCACGAAGCCAGTTGAACAAAAAGAATCAGGTCCATTCTTGATGTGGTTAGACAATACGTTGCTTATTTTAGGTATTTTTGGATTAATGCTCGGCGTGATGGGGGTATTTACAAAAGGTCAAGCACAGCCTTACGGATTGTTGACCCTCTTCTTAATGGCCATGTTAGCTGGTTGGGTGTTCTACTTAATGTATAAGTACATGTATCAATATGAACGTCCAGGCGCAGATAAAAGTAAACGTCCGAAAATGTGGAAAATTATTTTGATTTTAGTTGGAGCTTTCTTAGTATGGATCGTGACTATCTCACTTTCTGCTATGCTTCAACCACCACTTAATCCACAGGTCGACCCATTAATCGAAATTGTGATTGGGGCTGTGGCACTAGCAGCTAAATATTACTTGAAGAAGAAATACAATATTATTAGTAGCTTATCTGTTCCTAGAGGATAATAATAAGTTCCCACATGTCATTCATGCGTGTGGGTCTTTTTTATTATGTGTCATACAAGAGGGAGAAAATAGAAATCTATTGTGATTCTGGCTGTTTTCTCAGATTACACAGGAATAAATAAGAAAGCTTTCCGAATAGTTGACTTATGAAAAAATATTTGCTATTTTTTTAAAAATACATATTAACTTTAAGGAGTGGTTACAAAAATGTCCAACTGGGAAACCAAATTTGTAAAAAAAGGGTTAACGTTTGATGATGTATTATTGATACCTGCAGAAAGTCATGTGTTGCCAAATGATGTGGATATGCATGTGCAGCTTGCAAAAAATATTACGTTAAATATACCGATCATGAGTGCCAGTATGGATACAGTAACTGATAGTAAAATGGCAATATCAATGGCTCGTCAAGGTGGATTAGGGGTCATTCATAAAAATATGAGTATTGCTGCCCAAGCAGATGAAGTGCGGAAAGTAAAACGTTCTGAAAGTGGCGTAATCATTGATCCGTTCTTCTTAACACCTAGTCATCTAGTAGCAGATGCAGAACACCTTATGAGTAAATACCGAATCAGCGGTGTCCCTATTGTTGAAACAATGGAGAATCGTAAACTAGTTGGAATCATCACGAATCGAGATATGCGTTTTGTTACGGATTATTCAATCGCAATTTCTGATGTAATGACCAAAGAAAAATTAGTTACGGCACCGGTTGGTACTTCTTTGAAAGATGCAGAGAAAATCTTGCAAAAACATAAGATCGAAAAATTACCGATCGTTGATGATGAAGGTATTTTAAGTGGATTGATTACGATCAAAGATATTGAAAAAGTCATTGAATTCCCCAACGCGGCTAAAGACACTCATGGCCGTTTATTAGTAGCGGCAGCTGTAGGTGTGACCAGTGATACCTTTGAAAGAGCACAAGCATTATTAGATGCTGGAGCAGATGCGATCGTAATCGATACTGCTCATGGACATAGTGCAGGCGTACTGCGTAAAATTTCTGAAATCAGAGCACACTTTCCTGAAGCAACATTAATTGCAGGGAATGTCGCAACTGCTGAGGGAACAAAAGCTCTATACGACGCTGGTGTAGATGTCGTTAAAGTTGGTATTGGTCCTGGTTCCATCTGTACGACACGTGTTGTCGCTGGTGTAGGTGTCCCTCAGTTAACGGCTATTTATGATGCTGCCTCAGTGGCTCGACAATATGGAAAAGCCATTATTGCAGATGGTGGTATCAAATATTCTGGTGATATTGTCAAAGCTTTGGCTGCTGGCGGGCATGCAGTTATGCTAGGAAGTATGTTGGCAGGAACGGATGAATCTCCAGGGGAATTTGAAATTTATCAAGGTCGACGTTTCAAAACTTATCGGGGAATGGGGTCACTAGGAGCTATGGAAAAAGGTTCAAGTGATCGTTATTTCCAAGGTGGAGTTAATGAAGCAAATAAACTTGTTCCAGAAGGAATTGAAGGCCGAGTGGCTTATAAAGGCAGTGTTGCAGATATTTTATTCCAAATGATCGGCGGTCTAAAATCAGGGATGGGATATGTTGGAGCAGCGAACTTAAAACAACTAAGAGATGAAGCACAGTTTATCCAAATGAGCGGAAATGGTTTGAAAGAATCTCACCCTCACGATGTGCAAATTACTAAAGAAGCACCAAACTATTCTGTGAAGTCTTAGAAATTGTTTCACGTGAAAACATTAAATAAAAATGGCGGCCAGTAGTCTTAATAAGACACTGACCGCCATTTTTTTTATGGGAAAATTATTCATTTGATTTCAATGCGTCGATCATATCAACATGCTTCAATTTATAATGAGTAACCAACATAACAATGATTGTAAATAAAATGGTCATGCCGCCGGCTAACGCATAAGCAGCCCAACTAATCACTAATGGAAAAACCATGTTTTCCATCGATGCCTGTCGGAGAATAAAATCAGTCAGTAAGTATCCGACTCCATAACCAGCTAGGATCCCTAGCAAAGTAAAGACAACATTCTCACGAACAATATACATTGTAACTTCTTTGTCGTAAAAACCTAAAACTTTAATTGTAGAGAGTTCCCGAATCCTTTCCGATACATTAATGTTTGTTAAATTGTATAGAACAACAAATGCCAAGGCGCCAGATAAAATGACCAAGATAAGAACAATGGAATTCAGATTCCCCATGGACTCATTTTGCGCTTTGATTTGACTAGACAGGAAGGTAGTATTCTGAACTTGGTCTGTTTTCAATAGTTCTTTAGCTAATGCGTCTTCTTGCTTTTGTTGCATCTTTTTACTCTTGATAAGAAGCGATGTAGGCTGATAGTTCGTATTTGTTGCTTTTTCATAGTCGTTTCTAGAAAGATAAAGTGAGTTACCTAAATAATTTTCAGCGATACCAGCTATCTTCACTGTTACAGCTGTTTGATCCTTATCATAAAAGGTTAGCTCATCTCCAATGTGAATATCAAAAAGCTCCGCATATTTCATCGTTAGGATTGCCCCATCGTCTAGTGACATTTTTTTTCCATCGGTAGAGTGTAGATGCATATAGTTCGAGAATGAGTCAGTATCAGAAGGTACCACTAAAGACAGACTTTGCTTTCCTTGTTCTTTGGACCGTAACTCTATTGTTTCATTCAATACAAGCAGGGATTGTTGAATTGTTGGATCTTCTTCTAATATTTCAAAAACTTCGGTATTGTTTGTTTTACTATCTTTTAATGTGACGATTGCTTGATAATCAGTGATAGGACCAAATTGTTTTTGCGAAACAGCACTTAATGAATCTTTTAGACCCACTCCAGCGACCATAAGTCCTGCACATCCTGCGATCCCAATTATTGCCATAATCATTCGTGATTTATAGCGAAAAATGTTTCGGTAACTGATTTTTTGATTAAAGCTCAAGCGTGACCAAAGTGGTTGAATGTATTCTAGAAAAATTCTTTTCCCTGGCTTTGGTGCACGTGCCTGCAATAGTTGCGCTGGTTTTTCTCGCAAATCACGATAGAGGACAACAAGGGCTGCACCTAAAGTAGCAAGAATAAAGGCGACTGTAGCTTGAATGATTGGCCCCCAAACATAGTAAACCCGGACACCACCTAAAAGATACCGTTCACTAGAAAGAAAATAGATTAATCGAGGTAGAAATTCGATACCTAGTACAGCTCCTAAGAGAATTCCTATACTAGATGATAAAAGAGCATAGATGATATATTTTCGAGCTATCTCTCTTTTTGCATATCCCAAAGCCTTTAATGTGCCAATTTCTTTTCGATTTTCTTCTACCATTCTAGTCATGGTGGTAAAAGTTATTAAAGCTGCTATAAAAAAGAAGAATACTGGAAAGACATTTGCAATTGCCGCTATACGATCAGATAAACCGCCGTATTCTTGAAACCCAGGATTATCTTTTCTTAGATTAAATAAATAAGTAGGCTCTTTCATTTCATTTATTTCATTTTCTTTTTTTTGTAATGTAGACTCTGCATCAGCTAACTTCTCTTTTTCTTCATTGATTTGATTTTGTTGTTTAGTCAATGTCGATTCAGCAGTTTTCAGCTGTTCAATAGCACCAGCTTGTTGTTGAGACGGTAACAGAAGGGTTGCACTTTTTTGTTGTTCAATCTGAGCTTTAGCAGCATCTAATTCTGTTTGTGCATCTAATAGCTGTGCTTTTCCAGTTTCAATTTTTTCCTTAGCAGGTTTCAATTCTTCCATTGCGTCATGTTTGATTTCTGCTACACGTTCTTGTGGACGATCAGCAAAAAGCGTTTCTACTTTTTCTTGATTCTTTTCCATTTTTTCTTGATAGGAATCAGAATAAGTTTCTAAATCTTTCACATTATCAAAAGACAGATAGAGCACCGATTGTACATCACTCAGAAATTGATTTTCGGGAAGGTAAGCAAAATATGTTACTGTACCACTGCCAACATTCGCATAGCCTCGTTCAGCTTTACTGATAAATAGGGGCGAGTTGGCAAAACCAACGATTTTGAAGTTTTTATCCTTTATAGTATCCTGCGAGTCGATAGTATAAGTATCGTTTAACTGATAGCCATATTCTTTCGCTTGTGTATCTAAGACAATTTCATTGCTATTCTTTGGTAAATGGCCTTCTTCAAGGATTAATGCGTTTTGTTTTTGGTTTTTGTTGTAAGAATTGATTTGGACAACTTCATCTGCTTCTGCTACATAATAAAATTGGTAGCCTGATTCCACTTGAATCCCTGACTCTTTAGCTACTTTAAGATCTTGATCGGTGATACCTAGTGTTGATGTAACCTGCATATCAGCTAAGTTATGTTCATCAACATAAGTACTTGCAGAATGATTCAAAATAGGCCCAGTTGCTTTGACACCTACATACAAAAAAGTACCTAGAAAGATGATTAAAACAATAGCGATAAATCTTCCTTTAGACTGTTTGATTTCTCGTAAGCTTGCTTTTAAATACGTCTTATTTTTCATTTGTTTCCTCCTACCAAACGATCTCATCGATTGAAATAGGGGATTCATTAATTTCTACAGAGCGCACTGTAGCATCATTAATACGAATCACGCGATCAGCAATGGGAGCAATGGCACTGTTGTGCGTAATGATTAAAACAGTATTTCCAGCTTGACGACTTGCGCTTTGCAACAGCTTCAATACTTGTTTACCGGTTTCAAAATCTAATGCTCCTGTTGGTTCGTCACAAAGAAGTAATTTCGGATTTTTTGCTAGCGCTCGGGCAATGGACACTCGTTGCTGTTCGCCACCTGATAATTGAGAAGGAAAGTTATTGGACCTATTTTCTAATCCTACTTGCTTAAGCACAGCATCTGGGTCAAGTGCGTTCGGTGATATCTCTGTTGCTAACTCGATATTTTCTTTTGCTGTTAGATTTGGGACTAAATTATAAAATTGAAAAACGAAGCCTACATCTTTGCGCCGATATTCTGTAAGTTGTTTATCCGAAAATTGTGCAATATCAATATTATCGATAATGATTTGACCTTCATCAGGTGAATCCATCCCACCTAATATATTTAGAATAGTCGATTTTCCAGCTCCGCTTGGACCTAAAATAACGACTAGTTCTCCTTCTTCAATTGAAAAGGATAGGTCTTCATTAGCGGTAATCGTGGTTTCGCCCATTTCATATCTTTTATACGTATTTTTTACTTCTACATAACTCATATAACGCCTCCATATTTTGAACACCTGTTGATTTAATCACATAGCGTTAGTATACTAAGAAAGAAAAAAAGGGGCAATCCTCAAATCTTATTCATCTGTTATTAAATAAACATTTAAGTTATTTTTGTATAGAAAGGATTGAAGTTATGGTAGGAATAGTTGGAAATCGCCGAACACAATATACAAAAAAAGTGATTCGAAAAGCATTTCAAGAGATTTTGATGGAAAAAGAATTTGAAAAAATCACAATTACAGAGATTGCCCAGCGTGCTGATATCAATCGAGGAACTTTTTATAAGTATTACAAAGATACTGCAGACCTTTTAGAGGAGATTGAGAAAGAAATCGTTGAACAAATTGCAGATAATTTGCAACAAGAAAATCTCCCATTAGATCTATGGCTAGAAAAATTATTACTTATACTGCAAGAAAATCCTAGTGTAAGTCATTTGATTCTGCTTAATAACAGTCATTTATTAGATTTGTTATTGGAAAAAATCAGACCGGAAACGTTTAAACGCTTTACTATTTATTTCGAAGATGCAACAAGAGAAGAATTAGAGTTATGTTTGAGTTATTTTGTCTGTGGCTCGATCGGGTTGATTGAACGCTGGCTAAAAGATTTTTCTGAGATGCAGCCTAAAGCAGTTTCTCATTTACTTATTCAAATATTTACTACAAATGTTTATGAATAAAAGAAAAGCGAACGCCAATACGTTCGCTTTTCTTTTATTCTACTAGTCGTTCATCATTCATACCAAAATATTGATGCAATGGTTTTTGTTTTCCTGACAATAGTT